>Ga0208954_1000002_pt1 | contig 105085 bp, 96 predicted proteins | sample AOAMet2_C33A6_35_2_FD_188081 | JGI IMG/M metagenome (GOLD analysis project Ga0208954, IMG submission 188081) | Ammonia-oxidizing marine microbial communities from Monterey Bay, California, USA - C0912_C33A6_35 (SPAdes) | ecosystem: Environmental > Aquatic > Marine > Intertidal zone | place...
TAATCCCACATCATCTACTTCATTAAAGGTGGAAACTACGTTCACATTCCAGCCAGTGTTATTAGTGATATCAGTTACTCCTTGTACATAAACTACTATAAAATTTTCTTCGTCTGCAATACTATCAAATCCAGAATAATTTCTTATAGAAGGTGCTTGACCTGTATATCCATGTAGTACAAATAGTAATGGAATTGGATCATTAGTTGGATTATAATTGGGTGGAGTATGCACAATAAAGCTTCTAGTATAATTTCCATAAACAGTAGAGAAGGATGCTGTGTCATCATTATAGTTAGAAATTAGTTCTACATTCAGATCTGTTGTAGAGTCTCCATTGTTACCTCCATTATTGCCACCAGTACCACCAGTACCAGTATTAGGGTCTATCACTCCACTGGATGATATTATCTTGGAACCTGCATCCGATCCGCATCCGACAATTAATAATAAAAATAAAATTTTAGTTATGTTTTTCATTTTCTCTTATTTCTTTAAGTATAAATGTAATTGAAGATTTCAATTGATCTAATGTACCGCTATTTTCAATAATATAATCTGCATATTCTTTCTTTTGATCATCTTGCCACTGTAAGCTCATACGTTCTTTAATTGATTCTTCTGATAAATTTTCTCTAGATAAAGCACGTTCAATGCGTATCGATTCCGGACTAGTTAGTAGAATAATGTAAGCACCAGACTCATGATAATACTTAAATGAACCTCCCTCGATAATAAGGGCAGCATCAACAATAAATAAACTGTGTATATTTTCATTACTAATCTTTTTAATTCTATTTAAGAGCTCATTATTTACGGCGGGGTGCAATATAGAATTTAACTTTTTTTGGTTATTTTTATTTTTGAATACAACCTTACTCATAGATGAAGGTTCAGTACTCTGTAATTGGGGAAAGGTTTGAAGAACTTTATCTGATATTTCTTTTTTTAATAAAAGGAGTTTAGCCTCTTTATCTGCATCAAAAACATATGCATTGTGATTGTGTTGAAATATATGAGACGCAGTGCTTTTACCAGAAGCTATTCCTCCAGTTATACCTATCACAATCATTATTGGATATATTCTAATATGCGCTGAGTGACTTGTTCAATAGTTCCGTCACCATCAATTTGGGTAATTTCATTTTTATAAAAATCAATTAATGGTGCTGTTAGTTTAGTATATACTTTTTGACGCTTAATAATTACTTCTTCGGTATCGTCTTTGCGACCAGAATTTTGAGCTCTTTCAATTAATCTTTTAATTAATTTTGATTCTTCAACATGAATATTCAGTACATGATTTATTTTTGAATTCAACTTTAAGAAAATATTATTTAAGCCCTCTGCTTGTGGAATCGTCCTTGGAAAGCCGTCTAAAATAATACCTGAATTTTGAAGCTCTGTTAATGTGCTTTCCATCATAGATAAAAGGACTTTGTCTGGCACTAAATTACCAGCATCCATATAAGATTGTGCTTCTAGACCTCTATCCGTTTTCTTTCTTATTTCAGCTCTTAAAATATCTCCTGTTGATAAATGTATAAGACTATACTTTTCTGCAAGTATTTTAGCTTGAGTACCTTTTCCTGCACCTGGTGGACCCATTATTAAAAGCTTCTTCATTTACTGCATTGCTTTTGGTGGTTCAAAGATTGCCTGCATAAGAATTCCTAGCTTGGTAGGGTTATTACCATATTTTTTTTGAACCTTTACTAGTGTATTGTTATTTTGTTTATTATTTACTAGTACATCCTTATGATTTAAACGCGATTTTATCATATCCAAGTGTTGATCTTTAATTTTATGATTTTCTAGATGGCGATCATCTATGACGCTTAGATCTTGATTATTATCAAAGTGTTTTTCAAAGGTATTTTGTGTGCTGTTGTCCTCTTTTTTAGAGACCATATCTACGGTATTATTTACGGATATGATATTAGACTGCTCTTCAAATGCTTCGTTTAAAAAGTCTAGGATATTTATTTTTGGATTGTTTGGTATTTGAGGGTTATCTAGCTCTTTTTTTAAAGGAACTTGTTGAGGCTTAATTTTCTGAGCCTTTTTTTGGTTGCTTCTATAGGCAGACCAAAGATAAAAGGCTAGTATCGCCCCCCAATACAGTAATTCTTCCAAACTTATTCCTCAGTATCTTCTTTTGATTCTTCTCCTGTACCTGCAATCGATTGTCTCATGCTTGTATCGGAAGCAATATTGTCAAGCTTGTAATAATCTAGAACACCTAAATTACCTTCTCTAAATGCATGAGCCATAGCTTTAGGTACTTCAGATTCTGCTTCTACCACTTTAGCCTTCATTTCTTGCTCAAGCGCTACTGCCATTGCCCTTCTTGTTTCTGCCTTAGCCTGCGCTACTCTTAAATCTGCTTCAGCTTGATCTGCTTGCAGCTGAGCACCAATATTTTTACCTACATCAATATCTGCTATGTCAATGGACAGTATTTCAAATGCTGTACCTTGATTTAAGCCTTTATCTAACACATTTCTTGAAATTGAGTCTGGATTTTCTAGTACTGCTTCATACGATTCCTTTGAACCAATCGCACTTACAATTCCTTCTCCAACTCTTGCAATAATAGTATCTTCAGTGGCTCCTCCAACTAAATTTGGAATATCAGTTCTAACAGTCACCCTGGCTCTTGCTCTTACCTCAATACCATCTTTTGAAACGGCAGATAATTTTCCATCAACCGGTGCATCAATAACTTTTGGATATACACTTGTTTGTACAGCTGATAGTACATCACGTCCAGCCAGATCAATTGCAGTTGCTATCTCAAAAGTTAATTCAATGCCAGCTTTTGATGCAGCAATCAATGCGTCAACAACTTTATCTACATCTCCACCAGCCATAAAGTGAACTTCTAGGTCATCGCTTTTTAGAACAATTCCTGCTTTACGAGACGCAATTAATCCATTCACGATAATACTTGGAGGGACTCTTCTGAATCGCATTCCAATTAAATTGAATATAGTGACATGGCCACCTCCAATACTAAATATGGCTTGCAGCCATAGTCCTACTGGAACAACCCACAATAATAATAAAATAAATAATACTAACGGTAAGGCAACATAAAGTCCCATTACTCCTCCTTTTTGTTATAAAATCTTATATAATTTATTCATAAACACTCATATAATACTACACCTTCCCTCTTTTTTTGTAATTCTTTTTGAGGTTGGACACATTAGAGTCTGTAGTAATAAATCTTTCTAAAAATTTTGACTTTAATAATAAATTGATAACCATAATCAATGCTATAATACCTCCAACGATTCCCCAAGAAAAACCATCTAATGCCTGTGAATATATTTCATCACTTACGGGAATATCGGGTATTAATAATAAGTATAGTCCATAAAATAATACACCAATCCCAGCGATCCCAAAAAATCCGAATCCTGGAATTGCAATAAACTCCACAACTAGTAAAAGTAGGCCACTAAAAATAATTAGTAGATCCATAGAAGATGCTAATTGCGTTAAGTAACTTGCTCCCAATGCAAGAGTTAGACATATAATGCCAATTGTTCCTCCGATACCCCATCCTGCACTATATAATTCAGATATAATCCCTATAGTACCAAATGTTGTCAACAAGGAAGAAATAGTAGGGTCTGTTAAAAAACGTACTAAGTCTTCAGACCAGTTTTCACTTAAAGTAATAATATTATAATTCTCTATGCCAAGATCAGATAATAGCTCTTCAACTGACTCGCTTTTACCATCAGCAATATTGTACTTCAATGCCAGTTCAGTAGTTAAGGTAATAAGCTTCCCTTCTTTTCTTCCTTCTATGTCGTCAACTTTTAATGAGTCTCCATTGATTACCAAAAACTCAAAGCTTAGCTCTTCATCAACCATTCCTCTAGCGATATCAGTATTTTTACCTGATTTTTCTGCAGTCGCTGCCATTTCTTCTCTCATATAGCTTTGAGACTTTTCTGATTGTTTTGATCCTGACATATCAACAACGCTTGTTGCACCAATTGTTCCCCCATCTGTCATATAAATTTGATCGCAAGAGAGTGAGATTAAAGAGCCTGCTGAAATCGCTCTACGATTAATGAAAGCTATCGTTGTTATATCTGTGGCTGAAATAGCATCTTTAATTTGTGTGGCAGCATCAACTCTTCCTCCAAATGTATCAATATCAAAAATAATAAGTTCTGCGCTATTCTTTTCAGCAGCACTAATAGCACGGTTAACAAAGGCAGGAATACCTAAATCAATTGTGTCTTGTATAGGGATTACATAAATATTCTTTTTGGTTTCTTCCGCTATACTACTCCCCAAAGTGAGGAATAAAATAAATAGCCATATGTGTTTAAATTTTGTTTTCATTGCTAATACAAAGATTTACATTTAATGAATGTATATGTTTTTGAAAATGTTTTCATTCTCCCTAAGAACTGTTCCAACATTCTTAAATAAATTTACTTATAAATGTTTTTATAGTCTACTATTCCATTTACTAAAAATGAGACGGAAAGTTGTATTAGAGAACTTGAAGAGAGCATTCCCTCATAAAAATCAAGATTGGTACCATAATATTTCTTCAAAATGCTATAAATTTTATACCAAAGATTTCTTAGAATTTTTATCATTTCCAAGATATTTCAATCACGATGAAATAAAATTCAAGAATATTGAGATATTAGATGACGCACTAAAACATAATAAGGGTGTTCTTTTTGTAGGTGGGCACTTTGGTGCTTTTGATAAACTATTTTATTCGCTGGCAAATAGAGGGTATTCTTTATGTGGAGTAGCATACAAACAAAAAGATAGTGTTGCAGATATGTTTTTTAAAACAATCAGAGAACGGTATATGAAAAAACAACTTTATAAAGGCGGGTCAAGCAAAGAGTTGAAGGGGGCATTAAATAACAATGAAATACTTGTTTTGTTAAGTGATCAAGATGCTAGAGATAAAGGTAAAAAAGTTAATTTCTTTGATATTTCTTCATCGACTCCTTCTGGGGCAGCAATTCTTCATAAACGAATGGGCTCACCTATTGTATTTTTTACTATTACAAAAATTAATAATGAGTATTTTGTAGAATTCAAAAAAATAAATGCTTCTAATGCATTAAGTGTTGATCAGATTGTGCAAGAATATACATCAGCTCTAGAAGCTGCAATTAGACAAAGACCAGAGCAATATTTTTGGTTTCATAAAAGATGGAAAACGACCTTTCAATAACGATGAAAAGAATATCAATAGATCATCCCGGGGCTATAAGTGCAACATTAATAGCATTGCGTGAGAATAAGATAATTGCATATCCAACAGATACAATTTATGGTATTGGCACAGACATAGATAATGATAAAGGTATAAATAAAATCAATACTTTAAAGGGTCGTAAAACCCCAATGAGCATTTTGGTTCATAGCTTTGATAGTGTTTCCAGTAAATTAAATCTTTATCCTAAATTTGAAAGTCAAATGAATATGATAATTAACGATGGAGATACTTGTATAGTAGATTACAAGTCAAATGCCTTTAATTCGTTAATTACACAAGATAATAAAGTGGGATTCCGTGTACCAAATTATCCTTTCTTAATCAATTTGTTAGAGCAGTATACAAAACCTATTACTACTACTAGTATTAATGTTACTGGATCTAAACCTTTAAACGATCCAAATAAAATAGAAGAAATTTTTAGTGATGATATTGATCTCTTATTAGATGCTGGAAAGATCAATAATCAATCTGCTTCTAAAATTTATATGTTTGAACAAAATAATATTACTCAAATTCGATAGCTATGTATAAAATTCTCTCTATTCTTTTCATATCATTTTTACTTGGACAAAGCACGCCTTCAAACGAGCCTTCATTCATTCCAGGAGAGCAATATAAGTACGATCTTTTTGTTGATCTAATCAAGGTTGGTCCAGACTTAGTAAAATTAGGATCAGCTACGCTGAGCACAAAAAAAATAGAAATCATTAATGGACAAAAAGCTTATCATTTAAATTTTTCTGTTAAAACTTCAAAAATAGGTGATATGTTATTTAAAATTAGAGATACAATCGATGTTTGGGTAAATACTGAATCTCTTGAACTAATCCAACAAACTAAGAAATTGCGTGAAGGGTCTAGAAAAAGTAAATCCTTTACTACAATCAAAGGTAATGTAGCCAGTACTAATGATAAGGAATATATAGTACCAGAGAACATCTTTGACCCGTATGCATTAATTATGATTTTAAAAAATGAAGATATTCTAGAGAGCCAATCAAAAAAATTTACTATTCTGGATGGTGGAAAGGTTCGAGAAATTGAGATCCAAAATATTGGTATAAAGACAGTACGTACTCCTGCTGGTAAATTTGATGCCTATACTTATAAACCTCTTCACAATGGGAAATCTGCATTAAAAAATAAAGGTGATATGCAGATATCATATGGTATTATTAATAACAGAACTGTGCCTGTTAAAATTTCATTAAAGCTCAGTAAGGGTGTAATTGTATTAAAGTTAAAAAAGTCTAGCAATATCATTAATTAATAGAAATGCCATTAAAGACAATAATATAAACATTCCTACTGACTGAATACGCATTCTTGTCTTAACTGATAATTTTCTTCCCATTAACACTTCAATTAAGATTACTGCAATATGTCCTCCATCTAGACCTGGAATTGGTAACATATTAATAAATGCTAGATTTACACTTATCAAGGCCATCAGTAATAAGAATTGGCTTAGTCCAGCTTGAGCTGCTTCACCAGCCATTTGTCCAATCATAATAACACTACCTACTTCATCTTTAGATACATTGCCTTGAAAAATCATTTTTAGGGAAGAGCTCATTAAGACCATGGACCATGCTGTACGCCTATAACCATATTGAAAAGATTCAATAATATTAAGTTCTTTTGTACTCATATCTTTTGCAACACCAATTAAACCGATTGTTTGATCTACTCTTCCATCTTTAAAGTTAGGGCCCGATGACAGCGTAATATTGTTTTGATATAATTCCCCTCCTCTTAAAACGGTGATAGGAACTTCTTGATTAGGATTTTTTTCTACTATATTTACCGCAGCTTCCCAAGTTGATACTTTAATACTATTTATTGAAATGATTTCATCTCCAATTAATAGATTAGCACTCTCAGCAGGACCGCCTGGAGCAACAAAATCTATTACTGCATCTTGGTCCACAGGTATTGCATCGCCTTCAATTGCACCGATAGCTGAAAAAACAAAAAAAGCTAAGATGATATTCATAATTACTCCAGCACTTAACACCCAAATTTTTTCTAGTGCGCTCTTGGACTCTAGCTCGTCATCTGCGCCTTTAATCTCAGTATCCATGTTTTCATCCAACATGCCTTTTATCTTTACATATCCACCTAGTGGAAGCGCTCCAATGACAAAAACAGTATTAATATTTTTTGGTTTATATTTATAGATTGTTGGGGGCATTCCAATTGAGAACTGCTCAACAGTTACGCCTATACTTCTGGCAGCTAAATAATGTCCAAGCTCATGTACAAAGACAATGACACTTATAAGGATAACGAATGCTATTATATATATCATAAAATTAGACTAAATATAGTTTTATTTGCTCATTTAATGTAAGTAAATCTTCTGCAGATGGACTTGAATTGTCTCCAAATTCATTTACAGTTTTTTCCAGCAGGTTTGGTATGTCTGTAAAAAGTATTTTTTCATTTAAAAATTGATCTACAATCAAATCATTTGCCATACTCATAATCGGAATTCTGTTACCTCCGCTAGTGATCAATTCTGTTAATAGCTCAAGCGCTGGATATCTTAAATAATCTGGTTTTAAAAATGTAAACTTACCAATCTCTGCAAAATTTAGACTGCCATAATTACTCATAATTCTTTCGGGAAAGGATAGGGCATATTGTATAGGAATTTTCATATCCGGTATACCTAGATGAGCTTTATAAGAGTCATCTACAAACTGTACCATTGAGTGTATTATAGATTCAGGATGAATAACAATTTCAATATCTTCTTTACTTTTATCGAACAACCACATAGCCTCTACAAGCTCTAGTCCTTTATTCATCATAGTAGACGAATCAATCGAGATCTTTCTTCCCATTTCCCAATTAGGATGTTTTAATGCTTCTGATGGCTTAATAGAATGAAAGGTATTTATCTTTTTATTCAAGAATGGTCCTCCACTTCCAGTAAGGATAATTTTCTTAACAGAACTCTTTTGTTCTCCATGAAGACATTGAAATATCGCTGAGTGCTCGCTGTCTACTGGAATTAAATTAGATGAATTTTTTTTTACTAGTGGCATAATAAGATGTCCGCCCAATACTAAAGATTCTTTATTGCTAAGCGCTAAATCAATATTATTCTTTATGGTATTTAATGTAGATAGTAACCCATCTGTGCCAACAATAGAATTAACAACTAAATCGATATCTTTAAATTGTGACAAGATAGCTGAAGAATTATTTCCGATAATTAATTCAATATTATTTTTTTTACAAAAATTTTTTAAGGGGTGATCTGCTCTTATAGAATTAATAGCGATTTTTTGCGGCATAAATTTCTGTACTTGCTCAAATAGCATATCAGCACTTTGGTTGCAAGAAAGGGATTCTACTTTAAACAGATCTTTATTCTGATTGATGACAGATAATGTTTGGGTACCAACAGACCCTGTTGAACCAAGTATAGAAATTCTTTTCATTGAATATTTATTAAATGATTCCTCTATCACTCTTATCAATAAAATCCATTATCTCGTCAATATGACGGTTCCCCTCAAATTCTTCTTTAATTTTTTTAAGTGAAATAGATGGATTTAATTCAGATCTAAAATAATAGCGATACGCCTTCTTAATAGCAGTTCTTTCTTCTTTACTGAAACCTCTTCTAGATAAACCAAGAGTATTAATTCCTGAATATCGCAAAGGGTGCTTACCTGCTAAAATATATGGCGGTACATCCTGAACAATTTTTGAGTTTGCAGCTAACATTACATGTTTTCCTACTTTACAAAATTGGTGTACAGTACTTGCACCCCCTAAAATAGCCCAATCGTCAATTTCGACATGTCCACCTAGAGCAACTAAATTTACTAAAATTACATTATCTCCAATAATACAATCATGTGCAACATGGACTCCTGTCATTATCAATACATCCTTACCAATAGAAGTCTCACCTGTAGCATTTGTACCTCTATTCAATGTTACAAATTCTCTAATGATTGTACGTTTGCCAATAATCAACTTAGTTTTTTCTCCACCAAATTTTTTATCCTGCGGCACAACACCGATACTGCTATTATGAAAAATCTGACATCCATCTGCAATTTCTGTATATTGACCAATGGTATTAAAATTACCTATGCTAACATTATCTGCAATAATAACATCATCTTCTATAACATTATATGCACCTATTGAGACATTCTTACCAATTTTGGCTGAGTCTGCTATAATATTTGTTGGATGTATATTCCCCATTTCTTGACCTTTACCTATCCACCACTGTAGCAAAAAATTCTGCTGAAGCTACTTTTTTATCTCCTACAGAACATATAGCTTCAAATTTAAAAGATCCTAACTTATGATGTAATAATTTTGCATCAATATGCAGTTGGTCTCCAGGAATAACATTATGATACATCTTATAATTTACTACTTTTGACATGAATACTAATTTTTTTGATGGATCTTCCATAAAATCTACCATTAACAAGCATGCTGACTGAGCAATACATTCTAAAATTAGTACACCTGGCATAATTGGTTTTGTAGGAAAATGACCTTGAAAATAAGGTTCATTTATGGATACATTTTTAAGAGTTTGAATACTTTCTTTTTTTTGGTGTCCTTTAATACGGTCTACCATTAGAAAGGGATAGCGGTGTGGCATTACCTCTAATATGTAATTGATATCTTTCATTTAAAATTGATCTTTGAATTCTTCTCTTAATAATTTTGCAAACTCTACATTTCCCTTGTGTCCACTTTTAATTGCTGTAATATGCCCTAAAATTGGCTTACCTAATAATGCTAAGTCACCTATCAAGTCTAATGTTTTATGTCTTACTGGTTCATTTTTAAATCTCAAGATCTGTGACTTATATAATCCCCTGGTTCCTTCATAAAACTTAATCCCAAATCGCTTCTTAAAAAACTGTACTTCCTTGTTATCGATTGCTGTATCTACAATAATAACTGCGTTTCCTAAATTACCGCCCTTAATTAATCCTTGTTTTTCTAGACTTGCTACTTCACTTAATAAGCAAAATGTTCGTGCCGGTGCGATCTGCTTTTCATAATTTGTATACATATTCTGTACGGAACTATATTGTACATCAAGTTCTTCTAAATCATAGTGAATAGTAAATGTAGTTTTAAAGCCTTCATACGGTACTGCTACAACTTCTACATCTTTCTCTTCGTCTGTATACACTACAGGTTTGGTAATTTTAAGAAAGTCAACTTTTGCTTTTTGTTCGACAATCTCACCTTCTTTTAAGGCAGATACAAAATCCTTTGAACTCCCATCCATTACTGGCGGCTCTTTACTATTCAACTCAATCAAAAGATTATTAATCCCCATCCCTGCACATGCAGACATAACATGTTCTGTGGTGTGGACTCGTATACCATTTTCTTCTATTGTTGTACCACGTGTTAAGTCTACTACTTTATCTATATCTGGTGTAACAATCTGATCATTTTGATCATTTCTCATAAATTTGATGCCAAAATTTTCTTCAGCTGGATGAAAAGTAAGCGTACTTTCTACTCCAGTATGTAGGCCTACGCCAGTGCAAGATACAGGATATTTAATAGTTTTTTGATTTTGTATCATTGTTTTTTTAATCTTTTCTCTAATAATTTTAGTTTTGTAAATACTGCATCCCTTTCTTGCTTTTCTTTAATAGGTCGAGCAGGATTACCGGCATACATTTGTCCTCCTTCTAAAGATTTTAATACACAAGAACGTGCCGCAAAAATAGATTCTTTACCAATGATAATGTGTGGTCCAATATCTGTTTTACCTGCTACCATAGAATAAGCTCCAATAGTAGTGCTTCCTCCTACAAAAACTCCCGCTGCCATTAAGCACCCTTCCTCGACTATAACATTATGTGCAATATGGACTTGGTTATCTAGCTTACAATGATCTCCAATTTTAGTATTTTTTACTGACCCTCTATCGATAGTACAAGTTGAACCTATTTCTACAAAATCGCCTACAATTACACTTTTGATATGAGGTATTTTATGATGAGTTTTTTCAATAGTAGTGAAACCAAAACCATCACTACCAATTACCGTTCCACTATGAATTAATGCATGCTTTCCCACTTCAACATTGTCATAAATAACAACATTATCTTTGATGACAGAATTAGCTCCAATTATAACTCCTTCATTTATTTTAACGCCTGAACCAATATTAACATTATCACCAATATTAACATTATCTCCTATTACAGAGAAAGCAGAAATTCCTACATTTTCTCCCAAACATGCTGAAGCTGAGATTGAGGCGTTAGTATCTAGTTTGTTTTTGATTGGAATTTTTTTAGAAAATAATTCTAATATTTTAATCATAGCTAGATAGGGATTGTCTACTATAATACCCGAACAATCATTTAGGTCTTCTTTATTTGTGACAATAAAAGCGGACGCATTCGAAGATTTAATAATCTTTTTATACTTAGGCAGGAAGGCAAAGGATATCGAGCCTACTTCAGCTTCCTCAATATCATCAACACTAGTAATAGTAGTTGAGCTATCGCCGACTATCGCCCCTTGCACCTCAAAGGCAATTTGTTTAAGCGTAAACAAAAAACCTCTATACTATTCTTTTGATTTTCTTAGTTCATAAAGAACATCATCAGTTAGATCGTGTGTTGGTTTTGTATATAAAGAGGCTTGTGAACCATCCATAATAATATCATAACCTTTTGATATTGCTACCGCATCTACTGCTGCTTTGAATTTTTGAACTAATTCATACTCTAGCTGCGCTTGCTTCTTTGTTAATTCGCCATTTGGACCAACTTTTGCTTGCTGATAGCTTTGCATTGAATTGTTCATATCTACAATATCTTGCTCTTTAGCTTTTTTCAGCTCTTCTGACATCATTAGACTTTGCTGTTCATATTCTTTAACCATACTATCTAATTCAACTGCCATAGTCTGGTATTCTTTTTGAATCACCTGAAGATCAAGCTGTAATTGTTGCTCAACTTCGTTGAACTCTTCAAAATCAAGTCTAATTTTTTCTGAAAAAACTACACCAATTTTTTCTTGAGCAAATGTTACTCCAACTAATAATAATAAAATCACTATTTTCTTATACACTGTATTTTCTCCTTTAGTACGTTTGTCCAAATGTAATAGTATATTCCCAACCTTGTGGGTTACCATCACCATTAATATCATCAAATCCATATCCCATATCAAACCCTAATTTACCGATACCTGGCATAAAAAACCTAACACCAACGCCGGCAGACTTTTTCATAGAAAGAGGACCATTTCTATCTATATAAAACGGCTCAGACATCTTTGAACTGTTCCATACATTACCCATTTCTCCGAAAGCCATTACATATATTACAGGATTTTCAGATAGTGGGAATCTTAACTCTGTAGTTAGTTTACCCATTGAATTTCCTCCAACAGCTTGTCCAGAAGCTGTTTGCGGCCCAATAGAATTATCTGGATACCCTCTTAAAGCATTGCCATAAGGAATTCCATTTCCTCCCATAATAAATCTTTCATCGAATGGTACAAAACTTTGTACATCATCATCTACATCTAGTGTTTTGATGACGCCAAGCTTAAAAGAATTATATAATACAACCTTAGAAAAGGTGGGTGTAAACCAATTTAAATCTAAAATATGTTTTTGAAAGTTTTCATTTCCTCCTAAAAAACCACCAGAATATGTATTTTCAATTCTGAATTGAGAGCCAGAAGTAGGAAATTCTGCTCTATTTCTGCTATCCCTAGAAAGCATTTGAGAAAAACTGATTCCTCTTGTTGTATCTAGCCCACCAATATATTGATCAATATCCGCTTGAGTACCTTGATATTGTTTCTCCATAAGTTTTGCAGACCACATTACTCTGAAAAAATCATCTGGCCATTCTAATCTTCTTCCAAAGCTCGCAACTGCTCCTGCAACCGTAAAGTCTAGAGGGAAATAATAATTTGTAGATGATCCTCTATAAGAGTAAAAGATTGATGCTCCAACTAGGTATGGGCTATCGTTGATCATAGGATCTTGAAAACTAATATTTAAAGATCTATATTTTGAAGGTTCTTGATTAGAGTATAAAGAAAAATTTGTTCCTGTACTCAGGCCAACATTAAATTTCTGTCCTCTACCCATAAAATTATCGAACTCAACTCCTGCTCCTCCTGTTATTCCATACTCGCCAGTAAAACCTAGATTTGCATTAATTCTTTGGGTTGATTTTTTTTCTTGAACTACAAAATCTAAATTTACTTTGTCATCTGATATAGGATTGACATCGGGCACTACATTATCAAAATAATTTAAAATCCAGATATCGCGCTGGCTACGCATTAATTTAGATTTATTAAATACATCTCCAGGATATAATTTTAATTCACGTCTAATTACATTTTCTCTTGTTTTGTCATTACCAGATACAAAAATATTTTCGATATATACCTTACTACCTTCGGTAAATACAAAATTTATATCAAGTGAGTCAGGACCAGATGGTACAATTTCAGGATTAACATTACTAAATATGTATCCTTTATCTTGATATATACTCATCATATCTTCATAAACAGATTTGTTAAATTCTTCTTCTGAATAAACGTCGCCTTTTTCAATTTTTAATAATTGTTTTAATACAGATTCTTCGGCTATCTCATTTCCTTCAAAGGTAATATTCCGATAATGATATTGCTCTCCTTCATCCAATGACAGTACTAATGTCAACGCAAAATTTTCTCTATCCACGACGAGACTGTCTTTTACTACTTGGAAATCTCTATAACCTTCATTTTGATAGAATAGAGCTAATGCCTTTTTATCTTCATCAAATGTTTTTTCATCAAAGTTTTTTACCCAAAAAGACCACCACTTTTTTTCTTTAGTATCTTTTAATTCTTTCTTTAGTTTACGCGCTGAAAAATTCTTGTTTCCTTCAAAGGTGATATCTTTTAATCTATACTTTTCATTTTCCTTGACATCAAAAATAACATCTCTAGCATAAGCTGTTCGCACTAGAGTATCTTGTGGTACCTCAATTCTAGAATTCACTTCTACATCAAAATATCCATCTTCTTGATAAATTTCTGTAATCTTTTTAGCAGCTGCATCTAATGAATTGGGACGAATTCTCTGGCCAATTTTTAAATCAATTTTTTCTGTAAATCTAGATTCCCTAACCGAAATGCCTTCAAATAAAATATTATTCAACGTAGGGCTTTCTTCTACTTGAATTGTAATTTCCACTCCATACTCAGAGTCGTTGTTCAAAACAATGTTAACATCGTCAAATAAGCCTAGATCCCATAAACGTGTCAAAGCTGTAGAAATATCAGATCTCTGAATTTGAGTTCCATCTCGGAGCCCTGCAGAGTACTTGATCATTTTGTCTGATGTAGTAGCATTACCTTCAACATTTACACGGTAAAGAGTTACCTCTTGTCCATATAGAATATTGACAAAGAATATTAACATTAATGTTATATATATTTTTCTCATTTTTTATCAGTTAATTTACCAAAAGTTCTATCTCTATTCTCAAAATCTTTTAAAGCTTCCATTAAATCTTTTTTCTTAAAATCAGGCCAATTTTTTTGGCTTACAAAGAGCTCTGCATAAGCAGACTGCCATAATAAAAAATTGCTCAATCTGTATTCTCCGGCCGTTCTAATAATTAGATCCGGATCGGGTATTTCAGGGCAATATAAGTTATTTTTTACAATCTCTTCATCTATTATTTCACTTTTTTTACTTACTATAATTTTGTTGACTGCATCTATAATTTCTTGTCTGCCACCATAACTCAATGCCAAAGAAAGAATTAAGCCGGTATTATACTTTGTTCGATCTATAACATCGGAGATAATATTTTGTACACTCTTTGGTAAATCCTCTACTCTTCCAACTACATTAAAGACAATATTGTTCCTCTCTAATTCTTTAATCTCATTTTTCAACATTGCACTCAATAAAGACATAAGACTGTCAACTTCAAATTGTGGACGATTCCAGTTTTCTGTAGAAAACGCATAAAGTGTCAGATAGTTAATATTCAAATCAGAGCAAGCTTCAATGATTTTCTTAGCAGAATTAGCGCCTTCTTTGTGTCCAAAAATACGATCCATTCCTTTGTCTTGAGCCCACCTTCCATTACCATCCATAATAATTGCAATGTGATTTAGATTAAATGAGCTAGAACTCATATAGAAGATATTTGTTTTGCTAGTCTTAAAAATATTTTTGATATGGGAGATTTTTTATCATAAAAAACAATTGGCTCTCCGCTGTCGATAGATTCCATTAATTTATGAGAATACGGGACTTCTGCTAAAAGTGGAATATCCAACCTAGTACTTTCTGTTTCACCTCCGCCGTGCTTAAATAAGTCAAATTTTAAATTGAATTCACCGTTTTCATTTGTTGGTACTTTTTCTCCATTAATAATAATATTTGAATTTTTGCTATTAGGGACCTCTCCTGAGATATCCATATAAGACATGTTTTCTACAACTCCAAATAGCTCTGTTTCTACTTTTTTAAACATATCAGCTCCTTTTCTAACATCCGTTAAGGCAATATCGTTTGGAGTAGTTACAATAATTGCGCCGTCTAATGGAATCTTTTGAGATAAAGTAAGTTGGACGTCTCCTGTACCAGGAGGAAGATCCAAGATTAAATAGTCTAAGTCACCCCAGTTTACATCCTTAAAGAATTGCTCTGTCATCTTAGCTACCAAAGGACCTCTCCAAACTACCGGCGCTTTATTACCGCTAATAAAACCAAAACTCATGAGCTTTAAATTGTGTTTCTCTAGTGGAATAATCTTCTGATTTTCATCTACTTCTGGATTGCCTTGTATCCCCATAGTTAATGGTAAAGATGGTCCATAAATATCTAAGTCAAGTAATCCAGTTTTATGTCCATTGCTTGTTAAGGCTGCAGCTAAATTGAGTGCAATCGTAGACTTACCAACTCCTCCTTTTCCACTAGCCACTGCAATAATCTTTGTAATATTTCCTTCTACATTTTGATGCTTGTTAGAAGTATCCACTTCTACATTTTGTGGAGGGCGATCTAATACTTTAATTTTTATTTCGAAATCATCAGCAACAATGGTCTCTTGGATGGTTTTAATAAGCTCTGTTTTTTTCTCTTCATTCTGTGAAGATATAGATAACATAATAGTAATAGTTTTGTGGTCAACAAGGATTTCTTTGACCATTCCAAATGATACAATATCTCTATTGAAGCCAGGATAATTTACTGACTTTAGCTGATGTAATATTTCGTTTTTATTTATCATAAGTAAAGGCAGTTAAAAATAGAAAAGACTATTATAAAATGTTATATAAATCTCTCAGGGAGCTTCTTGCCCAAAAAACTTATAATTACGTTCAATAGATGACTCATATTCGTCGGGGATTTCATCTTCATCGTAAATAGCATCAACTGGACACTCTGGCTCGCAAGCGCCACAATCAATACACTCTTCTGGATTGATGAAAAGTTGTTTTGAGGTAGCATCAAAGCCTTCAGCTTTTGCTTCCTCTCCTGAACCTTCTGGATCAGTTGGTCCATGAATGCAGTCGACAGGACACACTTCTATACAAGCTGTATCACATGTACCTACACATGGGTCTGTAATTATATATGGCATTAAATATTCTTTATTTTCTTAGTTGCTAGAGGATATATTATACGTAGTTTCGTGTTCAAAATCAACCTATGCAGAAACAAAAAAAACTAAATATATTTTTATGGACGGTACCATTAGTTAATTCTATAGGAAGATCTATTTATGATGTTGCGTTTATATGGCTCATATTAGATATTACAAATTCTGAAAAAATTACAGGGTTTGTTGCTATGACAACCTATCTCCCTGCTATTCTTTGTGGTTTGTTTATTGGAGCTGTTGTTGATCTTTTTCCTAAAACTAGAATGATTTCATTTGCTACTATTATGCAGGGGCTGGTTCTATTGTGTATCCCTCTTTTATTTTTTTATAATATTGAATCTGTCTGGTTAATTATGTTATTGGCTTTCTTCCATAATGGGTTCGCATTACCTATGGTGCCAGCATTTAATGCATACCTACCCACACAAATTAGAAAAGAAAATCTTCTTAAGGCTAACTCAATTGTAAATATATCATGGCAAACTGCTGTTCTTATAGGCCCAATCATAGCAGCACAATTACTCACTTTTTATCCAGTAGAAAATTTATTCTTTTTCTGTGTATTTTTTTATTTTTTAGCAGCTGCATTGACTTCTGTGGCTCCTAAGGATGTAGTAGATAAAGAAGAGATTAGTACCAAAAAAATAATTCAAAAAACAAAAGAAGGTATCCAGTACCTCAAAGATAAAGCTACATTTCGCGCTATTATCATTCTAACATTGCTAAGTAATTTATTTGTAATGGGTCCTGCAATAATAGGAGTTCCTATATTAGTAAAACTATACCTAGGTGGGAGCGCATCTGATTTCGCCTTGGTAGAGGCATTCATTGGGCTAGGAATGCTTTTAGGTACCACTATAGTTTATGGAATTGGAAGTAGAATTCCTCATGGTTTGCTTTTTCTGGTTGGCCTCTTTATTGACGGTGCAAGTTTTTGCTTTTATTATTTTGTTGAAAATATGACTCAACTCAATTTCTTGTCATTCTTACATGGAATTGGTATACCTTTTTTAATTATTTCTCGTGTATCTATTATGCAGAAACATATTCCTGAAAAATTACTTGGAAGAATATTCGCAATCATTTCTATATCTATTGTGAGCATGACTGCAGTATCTAGTGGAATGATAGGTATAATGGCAGAATTTTTTGATATTAAGACGATCTTCCTAATATTTGGAATTCTTGCAAGCGCATGTGGGGTTGCAGGATTAATGCATCCAAAAATTAAGTATTTGAATTAAGTTCGTATAAGGTCTGAAATTGTATTCTTTGTGAAATCCCTTAACTCTTCAACTGACATATTAGAATATTGATCTGCGGTGATTGGATCGCCAAAGACTGTTGTTAATCGACCTGGATTAATTTGCCAACTTGTTCTCTTATTTGCTCTATATGCACCTATTAATCCAACGGGAATAATAGTAGCATTGGTTGCTTTAGCAAAATGAAATCCCCCTTTTTTAAACTCTCCCATTTCTCCTGTGATAGTGCGCTGTCCTTCTGGAGACAAAACCATAGAGGTCTTATCAATTAGTAAGATTTTTTCTGCTGCTTTTAAAGTCCTCTTTGCTTTATCTGTATTATCATGGGTAATAGAATATGCTCCATATCTTTTAGCCATATAACCAAATAATGGTATTTTAAATATTCCTTCCCACCCAACAGCGTTAATATAATATGGGATAGCTCCGCCAAGCATTAATACATCAAACATTGATTCATGATTAAACATAAATAAGTATGGACCGTCTTCTTTTGGTGGAATCTTTCCTTTTACTGAAAATAATTGTAGCCCACTAAGCATAATCAATCTAGCCCCTATGGGTACAAATATAGGGTATGTATTTTTAGGATGAGTAATGTAACTAAATACAATTACTAAAATTAAAAGGAGAGCAAAGAGAGGAAAAAATATTAGCAGAATAAAGAAAGATAAAATTTTATTGATAAGATTTTTCATATTTTATTTATTTAATAATTCTAACATTTTATAGTTTGCCTTCGGCAAAGCAAACTTATCTAAGCCTTTCATAGTAGTCCATACATAATTTTCTTTAATTTTTAACATTTTAATGCTATTTACATTCTTTAAAAAAAGTGATATAGTTACTTTAAAATGACTGTATTGATGCTTGACTTCTCCAATATAATCAGGACTAAAGATGGATAAATTTGTTTCTTCTTTAATTTCTCTTATCGCTGCAGCCTCGGGTGATTCTCCTGGTTCAATCTTGCCTCCTGGAAATTCCCATAAACCACTAAGCATTTTATTTTGAGGGCGCTGAAGAATAAGAAGTCTGTCCCTATAACAAACAATACAAACGGATACATTAATATTGGGAATTGGTTTATTTTTTTTGGGTTCTGGATATTTTAAAGGATCTGCATTTAATGTTGCTTTACATTCGGATGTAATAGGGCAAGGACTACAATGAACCACTTTAGCTTGGCAAAAACTGCTACCTAAATCCATTAATGCTTGGTTAAAGTCTCCCGGTTTTGACTTATCTTGAATAGTCTCAAGAAATTTCTTTACTCTGTTTCTATTAAATTTTGACTTTCTTTTCAAGCCAAGCAATCTGAAACCAACACGCTCTAAATTTGTATCTACACCAACTTCTTGTTTGTTATAAGCTATAGCCAAAATAGTTTTTGCTGTATATTCACCAATACCTGGAAGTTTGATAAGCTCATTAAATGTATTTGGGAAATCTTTTCCTAAAGACTTGGCGGTCAAATGAATATTTTTACATCGAGAATAGTATCCTAGTCCTTCCCAGTGCTTTAAAACGTTGTCATAGTCAGCACATGCTAATGTCTTGATATCAGGAAAACTACTCATCCATTTTTTATAGTATGGTATAACTGTTGCTACCTGAGTTTGTTGTAACATGATTTCTGAAATCCATATTTTATATGGATCTTTAGTTAACCTCCAGGGGAGGTCTCTTTTATTACTTGAATACCAAGAAAGTAGTTGGTTTGAGAGCATAAACTACATCTCTCTGATCATTAACTACAGGTAGTTTCAATCAATATTGCACAAGCTTGATATGGATCCATATTAGCGGATGGTCGACGATCTTCTAGATACCCATAACCGTCATTTGAAGTTTGCATTGGTATTCTAATCGATGCACCGCGGTCACTTACGCCATATCGGAATTCACTAATACTACAGGTTTCATGGTTACCAGTTAATCTCTGTTCATTATGGGCTCCATAAAGAGCAATATGCTCGTCATGTTTCTTGCTAAGTTTTTCGCATGCTCTCTCGATGATTTTTAAACCACCTTTTTCGCGCATTGTTTTTGTACTAAAATTGATATGTGCTCCTGCGCCGTTCCAGTCACCTTTTACAGGCTTAGGATGTAACGTAGCACTCACTCCATAATCCTCAGATATTCTATAGAGCAACCATCTAGAAATCCACATCTGATCTGCGACCTCTAGAGGTCCTAGTGGGCCGACTTGATATTCCCATTGACCAGGCATTACTTCTGCATTAATGCCAGATATTTCTAATCCAGCTTCGAGACACAAGTCTAAATGGTCTTCAACAATTTCACGTCCAAATACTTCATCTGCACCAACTCCACAATAAAATGGTCCTTGAGGTGCTGGATATCCACCTTCAGGCCATCCAAGGGGATTACGGCCTTCAAAAAATGTATATTCTTGCTCTATTCCAAACCACGCTTCTTCTTTCGAAAATCTATCTGCAATTGATCTCAAGTTGGCTCTAGTGTTTGACGAATGTACTGAACCATCAGCATTCATTACTTCGCACATAACTAATATGTTATCATTACCGCGAATAGGATCTTTACATATCCAAACTGGTTTTAGTAAGCAGTCACTAAAGTTACCCTGTGCTTGATTTGTACTAGAGCCATCAAATCCCCAGTCTGGTAATTCAGATGCTGATGATACTTTCTTATTTAATATTTTTGTTTTTGAGCGAAGTTTTTGTGTAGGCACATGCCCATCCATCCAAATATATTCAGCCATTACTTTCATTTTACGTCCCCTTTTTAATCATTTTTTATGAAATGAAACCCTACTAAATTAAGAAAATGAAAAACAAAAATACAAACTTAAATGAGATTCTTGCAAGATTGACTAAAATTGAGGCGAGACTCGAAGAAATTGCTCCTATATCAAAAAGAAAACTTCCTTCTAAAAAAGATCAAATCGCAGAAATAAAATCAGAAATTGAAGTGTGGTCTCAAAAATTTCCATCTATTGATGTAGAATTTGAATTAGCTAAAATGTTAGACTGGTTGAAAGCAACTAATAAAAGGAAAAAGGATTATAGGGCTTTTTTCCGCAACTGGTTAAGGAAAAGCACTAATACCGTAGGAAATGATCCTGTTGTACCTCAATCATATACCTATAGTTGTGCTGTTAATAAAGCTAGCTGCAAAGATGAAATATCAAGTTTTAAAGATATGTCATTTTACTGTGACGAATGCAATAAAATAAAGACTATCACTAAAGTAACAAGAAGTTAATCTTCTTTTTCAATAGTAAGCTTAAAGCTACCTGAAATATCATTACTAAACTTTACATTTATTTCATGCTCGCCTAGAGTTTTAATTGGTGCAGATAAATCGATATATTTTTTATCAAATAAAATATCATTTTCTACTAAAAGCTTTTCAATATCTAATTTTGTAATTGATCCAAAGAGTTTTTCTCCATCCTCTGACTTCATTTTTACAGTGATATTTAAATCGGCAACCTTTGACAGTAGATCTAATAATACATCTTTTTGCCTATCGATCTTACGATCTTCATGGCTGCGTTTTTCTTCAACCTGTTTTAGCTGTGATTTAGAAAAAGTCACTGCTAATTTTTGAGGAATAAGAAAATTTCTTCCAAAACCAGGCTTTACTTCTACTACATCACCTTCATTCCCAACATTATCTACATCTTGTGTAAGTATTAATTTCATTTTTTAGTCCCTATCAATAGCTGCAAATGGGAGCAACGCGACATTTCTTGCTCTCTTAATTGCTGTTACTAGTTTTCTGTGCATCTTACTACTCGTACCAGTGACTCTTCTTGGAGTAATTTTCCCTTGGTCATTAACAAACTTATTTAAAAGTCTGGTATCTTTATAATCTATCTCATGGATGTTATTTCTTTTAAAATAACAAGATTTTTTTCTGCTAGATAGCATATTATTTCTCCTCTTCTTTCTTATCTTCTACTTCATCAGGAGCATCTTCTTTAGGTGCTTCAGGCTTCCCATCAAGCTTGATAATAATGTACTTTAATACCTCTGAATGCAAATTAAGGAATACTTTGAACTCATTTACAAAGTCTGAATTTTTAAACTCAGCATTCAATAAGATATAGTTACCATATTTCTGCTTTTTTACAGGATATGCTAATGCTTTTTTCTCCCAAAAGTTATGGTCAACTACTGCATGTTTTTTAGATTCAATATGACTGTTTACTTCCCCAATGATTTCAGATATTTTATCCTTACCATGGTTTGGATTTACAACATATAATATTTCATAATAATTCATATACTTTCTCCGTTAGATAAGCGGTGCAATCACTAATGATACAACCGATATCAGCTTAATTAAAATATTTAAAGATGGTCCTGCGGTATCCTTAAATGGATCTCCTACAGTATCACCTACAACAGCAGCTTTATGCGCTGTACTTCCTTTACCTCCATGTGCACCTGACTCAATATATTTCTTGGCATTATCCCATGAACCTCCTGCATTTGACATAAAGATTGCTAGCAATACTCCTGTCACTGTAACTCCCGCTAGTACTCCGCCTAACATAGTTGGATTTTTAAGAATCAATCCAAAAAATATTGGTGTAAATACGGCTAGAGCTCCAGGTAAAACCATCTTATTGATAGCAGCAGTAGTAGCTATATCTACGCACTTTGCATAGTCAGCTTTAACTCCAGCCTTTCCATCTAAAAGACCTTTAATTTCTCTAAACTGCCTTCTCACTTCTTCAATCATTTCAAAAGCAGCATCTCCCACTGCTTGCATTGCAAGCGCTGAAAAAACAAACGGTAAGGAAGAGCCGATCAATAATCCAGCCATAATTGTTGGGTTGCTAATATCCAATATTAACTCAATACCTGTGTTTGCTTTAACAGTCTCTCTGAAAGCAGCAAATAAGGCAAGGGATGTAAGAGCTGCAGAACCAATTGCAAAGCCTTTACCAATAGCTGCTGTAGTATTACCTACGGCATCTAACTTGTCAGTTCTTTCTCTAACTTCTTTAGGTAGCTCCGCCATTTCAGCTATACCGCCTGCATTATCTGCAATTGGTCCATAAGCATCTACTGCTAATTGAATCCCAAGTGTTGATAGCATCCCTAGGGCAGCTAAAGCTATACCATAAAGATTTGCAAAATGATATGCTCCTAAAATTGATAGCGCAATTACAAGTACTGGTAATGCTGTTGAATACATTCCATTAGCTAAGCCTGAAATAATATTTGTTGCCGATCCCGTCTCACTTGCTTCTGCTATAGCCTGAGATGGTTTTTGATGATCTGAAGTATAGTATTCTGTTAGTAATCCAATGAGAATACCGGATATAAGACCTACAACAGTTGCACCAAATAAATCGCCAGCTACAACATTATCATTACCTATTCCAAGATTAACTGAACTAGTAATAAATTTATTAATTATTAAATAACTGACTCCTAGCATTACAGCTCCAGACCCAAATATACCAATATTCAGCGCAGTTTGAGGATTTCCACCTTCTTTAGTTTTCACAAAAAAAGTTCCTAATATAGATACTATAATACCAGCAGCTGCTAAAAATAAAGGCAAAAATACTAGTTCCACAGATCCTGCTGCTGCTGCTAATACCATTGCACCAATCATAGAACCCACATAAGATTCAAATAGATCTGCTCCCATACCAGCTACATCACCAACATTATCACCAACATTATCAGCAATAGTTGCAGGATTTCTAGGGTCGTCCTCTGGAATTCCAGCCTCTACTTTACCTACTAAGTCTGCGCCAACATCTGCAGCTTTTGTGTAAATCCCTCCACCTACTCTTGCAAATAAAGCAATTGAAGATGCCCCCATTGCAAAACCAGATACTTTAGTCATTACATTAGATAAATCCATCCCAACAGAAAATCCTCCACTGTAAATATAGAATAAGAGCGAAAGCCCTAAAATTCCTAAACCTACTACATTCATTCCCATTACTACTCCACCACTAAATGCAACATTTAATGCTGAGCTTAAACTAGTTCTTGCTGCTTCAGTAGTTCTATGATTCGCTAAAGTTGCTACGCGCATACCTAAGGCTCCGGCTAAAGCACTACATGCAGCTCCAACAATAAAGGAAAATGCAACTTCTGTTGTATCGCTAGCCATGTTCACCCAATATAACAGGCCAGCAACCACCACAACAAAAACTGCAAGAACTTTATATTCTCTTACAATAAATGCTGTTGCCCCTTCACGAATTGCAAGACCTATTTCTTGCATTTTTTCGTTACCTGGATTTTGTTTATTGATCCAGTTACTTTTCATAAGTCCAAATAAAATTGCTAAAACACCGGATACCGGTATTAAGTAAAATAGATTTTCCACTATGCTACCCCTATATTTTGTTTGTTAAAATTATTCATCGTTTCATTTATTCCTTTGTTTAAAATAGAAGCCATAGCCTCATTTGCTATAACTAATACTTCCTCAACTAAAGGATGAAATTTTTTATTAAATGGTTTTAAGACATATTTTTCTGATGGTCTTCGATAGTCTGTAGCAGCAATACCTATTTTTAGCCTTTTAACTTTATCTGTTGCTAGTGACTTAATAATGGACTTCATTCCATTGTGGCAACCGTCTCCACCATCTGCTTTTAATCTCACTTCGCCTAAAGGAAGGTCTACATCGTCAAATACTACAACAAGGTCATCTGTATTTGCTTTATAAAAATTTAATACATCACGAATAATCGTGCCGCTATTGTTCATGCCCGTTGTTGGTTTAACCAGTAAAAATTCACTACCTTTTTTTGCAAAAATATAGTTCCCTTTTCCTGGTTTAAACTCAATATCGTGAGCTTTCGCAAACTTATCCATCACCCAAAAACCTGCGTTATGCTTGGTAGGAAGATATTTTGCTTCACTATTACCCAGACCAACAAAAATCATCATTATTGATTATCCCCGTCTGAATTGTCTGCTGAATCTGAACCACTTTCTTCTGTTTTATCAGAAGATTCTTCGCTATCTCCGGACTCTGCGGTTTCTGATCCGTCTTCATCGCCCATTTCATCAGACACTTCTGCCTCTTTTTCTTCTTTAGGTTCTTGAACAGACATTACAGCAATATCTTCTGCTGTCATCATTTCTACATCTTCTGGTAAGATAATATCCTTTACAAAAAGATTAGTGTTCATTTCCATGTCTGTTACGTCAATTTCTAAGAATTCTGGAATTTCAGAAGGCTTACATTTAATAGTAACTGAGTTCAATAGTTGTACTAATATACCACCCAACTTCACACCTTGAGATTCTCCGATGCTTCTTACAGCAACCTCTAGAGAGATTTTTTCATCTTCTCTTACTTTTTGAAAATCAACATGCATCACTTCATCTGTTACTGGATGATACTGTACTTCCTTTAATAGAACAAATTGAGACTTCTTATCTACAATAACTTCAAAAATCATTTGTCCTGTTCTTAATGCTTTATATAAGCTTTTCTTATCCATTGACAATGGAGTTGCTTCTACTCCAGAATGGTATAAGATTGCTGGTATCCTATCTCGCAACCTAGTTCTCCTAGCTGCTGATGTACCTTGTTCTTTACGAATATCTACTTCTAATTTTTCAAATTTGCTCATGTTACTTTCCCAAATAGTTGACTTACTGATTCACCTTTATGAATTCTATTAATTGTATCTCCAAATATTTTTGCTGAAGAAACAATTGTTAGTTTTTCAAACTTTTTATTCTCCGGTATATGTACCGTATCTGATAAAAATACTTTATCAATATTATTACTAGATAATCTTTCAATTGATTCACCTGACAAAACCGCATGGGTAGCAGCAACTGTCACTGATAATGCACCTTTTTCTTTTGCTAACCTAGCTGCATTAAAAATAGTACCCGCAGTATCAATCATGTCATCAATAATTAAAACATGTCTGTCTTTTAAATCACCAACTAGGTAAGCTATCTCAGATTGATTGTGTGCATTTCTACGCTTATCTATTAATGCAAAACCAATTCCTAACTTTTTAGCATAAGATTGGCTTAATTTATTAGAACCAATATCCGGTGAAAGAACTACACATTTATGATCATCTTTAATTTTATCAAAATAAGCTTTTAGTTCTTCCATAAGAACTAGGCTTCCATATAAATTATCAACAGGAATACTAGCAAACCCTTGTATCTGCGTTGAATGCAGGTCCATAGTGATAATCCTGTCTGCTCCAGCTTGTGTTAAAATATCCATCATTACTTTAGCAGATATAGGTACTCTTGGCTCATCTTTTCTATCTTGTCTGGAGTATCCAAAATATGGAATAACAACGTTTATTTTTTCTGCGCTTGCACGTTTTGCTGCATCAATTAACAATGTAAGTTCAATGATATTATCTCCTGGAGCATTTGTACTTTGCACAATGTATATATCATTACCGCGTAAATTTTCATTATACTTAACCCACATTTCGCCATCGCTAAATCTTTCAATAACGAGATCACCAACGGGTAAGTTGGCTTGCTCTGCTATTTTAACAGTTAGCTCACGGTTACTTGAACCGGAAAATATTTTTTGTATATACTGTCCCATAATTTTTATTTGTTGGGGAGCAGGGACTCGAACCCCGACTGCCTGGACCAAAACCAGGTGTCCTGCCAATTAGACGACCCCCCAAATTAAATTTTCGGATTCGCTATAATTGTAGAATAATGGGGACTGAAAAAAGACTGCGCTTTTTGCGCTTTATGTTTGTCTGAGAATATTCCAAACACAGTCGAACCACTACCCGACAAACTGGCGTATTTTGCACCTAAATCCAAAATCTCTAATTTGATTTTGCCAATTTCTGGATGTGTCTTAAAAACATACATCTCAAAATCATTGTAAAATAACTCAGAGCTTAATTTATTAAGTTGAAGCTCTTCCAACATTTGCGACAACTTAACGTGCGTTTGTCCTTTTACCAAATACTTTTTTATAAACATAAAAGCCTCAGAAGTTTGTATTTTTATGTTTGGCATTACGAGTAAAATATATTGATCCTTTAGGGGGTGCTTTATTGTAGTTAGTACTTCCCCCTTTCCCTCTCCGCCTTGTAAGCCTCCATTTACAAAAAAAGTTGAATCTGCACTAATTTTTTCTGCTAGCTTTTTCATTTTTTCTTCTTCAATATTTAGAACACATAATTTATTGATGGCTTTTAAAATAGCGGTTCCATTACTAGATCCTCCTCCCATGCCAGCATTCGTTGGTATATTTTTTTGCAAGCTAATTTTAAAGTTTGGTACATGAGGATAATGATCTTTGAGAATATCTACCGCTTTTATACATGTGTTATGAACGGGACTTAACCAGTCTACATTAGTATTTAAGCATGTCGTTTTAGACTCTTCAATTGTGATTGTGTCACAGAAATTAACTTCTTGAAAAATGGTGACAATATTATGAAACCCATCCGCTCTTTGATCGAGCACGTGTAGACCAAGATTTATTTTAGCATAAGAGTTAATTTTCATAATGAAGGGTTACAATAGCTTCACAGCCCCATCCATTAGACATGTCTAAAAATCTTAAGCTATTTGTTGTAGTTGCTTTGATTGAAATAATATCTTCATTAATTCCCAACACCTTGGCAAGTGAAGATTTAATATCTTTTTTGTGAGGAGAAAGTTTTGGAGTATTTAAAACAACTGAAATATCTATCATTCCTATGGTAACATTTTGAGGTACTTTTTTCAAAATCTTTTTTAGTAATTCTGTGCTGGGTATGTTTAAATATTCGGGGTTATTTGGAAAATGCTCTCCTATATCCCCTAAATTAAGCGCTCCTAGCAATGCATCTGTTACTGCGTGGGTTAAAACATCCCCATCTGAGTGCGCATCTGAAGCAAATTCACATTTAATTTTATGACCACCTACAACTAGACACTCTCCATCAACAAGAGAATGGAAATCAATTCCTATGCCCATTTTAGTATTCTTACAAAGAATGCCTTTTGTAATATCTAAGTCTTCTTTATGTGTAATCTTAATATTTTGAGATCTATTATGAATTACCTTTATACTATGGCCAAAGTGTTCTAACAAGCTCGCTTCGTCCGTAAACGATTGTTGTTCTTTTTTACCTAAATTTTTATAGCAAGAGTGTAATATATTTAAATTAAAAGCTTGTGGTGTTTCTGCTAACCATAGATTACTTCTATCTATAGTAAATTCTATTTTGTCGTTTTTAATTTTTTTCAATGTATCAGAAACTGGGTGTGCTAATATGGCTCCATCATTTTTCTTACAAGCATCAGCTAATTCTTCGATATGGTGATTCTTAATTAATGGGCGTGCAGCATCATGTATGAAAACGAGTTTTTTGTCATCATCCAATTTTTGAATAGCGCTATAAACAGAGTCAGCTCTTGTGTCTCCTCCTTCGCACAATATGATAGATTTGTTGGACTGATAAGTAGATAAATCTTTCTCAACTTGACCTAATAAATCATTTGGGAGCACCAAATAAATAATATCTATTAAGATAGATTCATTAAAGACGTCAAGACTGTGCTGATAAACTGGCTTATTATTTAAGACAGCAGTTTGTTTGTAACTACCAAACCTATTTCCTGTTCCACCAGCAACTATTACTCCAGCATTCATAAGCTATTACGTAATGAGCATTGCATCGCCATAACTCAAAAACCTATAATTTTTCTTTTTGGCTTCTTTGTAAGACTGTTTTACAAAATTATATCCTGCAAATGCAGACGTTAGCATTAAAAGAGTGCTTTCTGGTTGGTGAAAACTAGTAATTAAGCCATCCACTATTTTGAACTCATGTGGAGGGTGAATAAACTTATTAGTCCAACCTTTTTTAGGTGAAATTTGGAATCCTGAAACATTAACTGTTTCTAATGCTCTTACAGTTGATGTTCCTACTGCAAAAATCCTTCTTCTTTTCCTTTTAGCTTCATTGATAGCTAGCGCGGTTTCAGGGCTCACTTCAAAGTATTCGGAATCCATATGATGCCTATTTAAATCCTCTACCTGGACTGGCTTGAAAGTACCGAGACCAATATGTAAGGTGATATTATAAATTCTTACACCCTTCTTTTTAAGGGCTGTGATTAATTCTGGTGTAAAATGCAACCCAGCAATAGGAGCTGCAACTGCTCCTCTTTTTTCTGCATAAACCGTTTGGTATCTTAATGTATCTTGTTTCGTAGTAGGTCTTTCAATGTATGGAGGCAATGGTGGATTACCGATTTTATTCAAAATATCATCGAAATTTTGATCACCAAATTCAAATCTTACTACTCTACCTCCTGATACTGTGTTATCAATAACATCACAAAATAAATCCTTCGATAAAATTAGTTTGTTCCCTATTCTTACCTTTCTGGCTGGCTTAACCAATACCTCCCATAACCTATCTCCAAGCTCTCTAAGAAGAAAGATTTCTACCTTAGCGTCTGTTCTATCTTTGGTAGCAAATAATTTAGCTGGAAAGACTTTAGTGTTGTTCATAATCAATAAATCATTTTTTTGAAAATGGTCTATGATTTTTGAAAACTTACTATGCTTAATCGATCGCTCTTCTCGATTTAATACCATCATTTTTGCACTATCTCTTTTAGGTTTTGGCTTTTGTGCAATATACTTTTTAGGAAGCTGATAACGGAAGTCTGTTAGTTTATATTTTTTCTTTTTTTCAATCATTAAATTAAATCTCCTATCTATTTTTGTTTTGGTATCCCAAATAATTTATATGCTTTGTCAGTTGCTTTGCGCCCTCTTGACGTTCTTTCGATAAAACCCTCTTTTATTAAGTATGGCTCATATACATCTTCAATTGTTTGTATGTCCTCATTGACTGAGATTGCTAGCGATTTTCCTCCTGTAGGGCCCCCATTAAAATTAAGGATAAGGTTTTTTAAGATTTTTCTATCCATCTCTTCAAGCCCATTTTCATCAATACCTATACTCTCCAATGAACTCTTAGCGCTCTCTAAATTAATTATATTTATTTTTTTTACTTGAGCAAAGTCTCTTACTCTCTTTAATACCCTATTAGCTATTCTTGGAGTTCCTCTTGATCTTCGAGCAATTTCATATAGGGCGTCTTCATTCACTTTTACTTCTAAAATTCCAGCTGTTCGTTCCAAAATTTTGTATAGGTCATCAGTATTGTAAAAATCTAGTCTAAAAATAGCCCCAAATCTATCTCGCATGGGAGTAGAGATATTTCCTAATCTTGTAGTAGCTCCCACTAAAGTAAATGGCTCTAAGTCTATTCTTACGGTTCTAGCATTGGGACCTGAATCAATTAGAATATCAATCTTATAGTCTTCCATAGCGGAGTATAAATATTCTTCTACTGATGTATTCATTCTATGGATTTCATCAATAAATAATACGTCACAACTTTGCAGGTTTGTTAACATGCCAGATAGATCTCCCGGTATAGAGATAACTGGGCCAGAAGATCCATAAAATCCTTGCCCTAGCTCTGCTGCAATAATATTAGATAGCGTAGTTTTACCTAAACCAGGAGGGCCATATAAAAGAATATGGTCTAGGGCCTCCTCGCGCTCTTTTGCTGCTAATATGTAGGTTTTTAAGGAGTGTACTAAAGCGTCTTGTCCAACAAACTCATCAAACAAGTTTGGTCTAATTTGTTTGTCAAAATTACGCTCTTCTTTCGACGAAATAACTATTTTTTCTTCACTATCCACTATACACTAAGATAATTAGAGAAACATGGTTATCCAAAAATTTATTTTAATACTTTTTGTAAAAACTTTCCTGTAATAGACTTTTTATTTTCTGAAATATCAAAAACTGTGCCTTGTGCTATCATCTTTCCACCGCCCTCTCCACCTTCTGGGCCAAGATCAATAATCCAGTCTGCACATTTTATAACATCTAAATTATGTTCTATAACAATAACTGTATTCCCTTGATCAACTAATTTTTGTAATACTAACATTAGCATTTGGATATCATCTACATGTAGTCCAGTAGTCGGTTCATCTAAAAAGTAAACTGTATTTTTAGTATTATTTTTTGAGAGCTCTGTAGAAAGTTTAATGCGTTGAGCTTCACCCCCAGATAATGTTGTTGCTTGTTGACCAAGTTTAATATAGCCCAACCCAACGTCATGTAGCGTATCAAGACGCTTCTTTATAGAAAAAATGTTTTTGAAAAATACTCTAGCCTCATCCACAGATAGAGCTAATACATCAGCAATATTTAAACCTTTATATTCGATTTGCAATGTTTCACTATTATACCTTTTTCCATTACAATCTTCACAATTAACATATACATCCGGTAAAAAATTCATTTCAATTTTAATAATTCCTGCTCCTTGACACTTTTCACATCTTCCGCCTTTAACATTAAATGAAAATCTTCCTAATTTGTATCCTCTTAATTTAGCTTCTCTTGTCTGGGAAAATAGATCTCTAATATGAGTAAAAATTCCCGTATAAGTTGCTGGATTAGACCTAGGAGTTTTCCCAATTGGCTTTTGATCCACATTGACCACTCTTTCAACTCTATCCGCTCTTAATAAATTTTTAAAAGGAAGCATGTCCTTAACTCCAAAATTTACCAAATTAGATAAAGCTGGGTAGAGAGTTTGGTTTATAAGCGAACTTTTTCCACTTCCAGATACTCCTGTTACTGCTATCAACCGATCATATGGAAAGCTCACATCAATTTTCTTTAAATTATTGCCTTCTGCTCCTTGAATTGTAAAATGATCAAATGTGACTGTTCTATAGTCAGGTAAAGGAATATATTTCTTTCCGGATAAGTATTTTCCTGTTAGTGATTTCTTATTAGATAAAATTTGTTTTAATGTACCAGAAAAAACGACCTCGCCTCCATTTGCTCCAGCCTTAGGGCCCATATCAATAATTTGATCTGCAGATTCCATTGTGTTTAGGTCGTGTTCAACTACAATAACTGTATTCCCAATATCTTTTAATGATTGTAGTGTTTGAATGAGCCTATCATTGTCTCTTGGGTGCAGACCAATTGAGGGTTCATCTAAGACATAAAGTACTCCAGTAAGCTGAGATCCTACCTGGGATGCAAGCCTAATTCTTTGTGCTTCTCCGCCAGATAAGGTTCGTGAAGCTCTATCTAAAGTTAAGTAGCTAAGACCAACATTAATTAAGAAGTTTAATCTCTTTTTTACTTCCTTTAAAATACCATCTGCTATATCATGATCACTTTTAGAGATTTCAAACTCTTCAAAAAATTGGAGTGCATCTTCTATATTTTTTGAACATAAATCTCCAATATTTTCTGCATCTATTTTCACATGCATTGAAGATTCTTTTAATCTTTTACCTTTACAACCGTCACACTTTCTTGTACTCATAAAACCTTCAATCCAACGACGAATTCCATAAGATTGTGTTTGCTTGTAACGCCTTTGCAGCTCTGGTATTACTCCTTCCCATTCTCCGGTATAAGTACCAGACCACTTTTTATTTTTAAAATCAATGTCCAGATTATGCCCTTTGAGACCATATAAAATAATTGTTCTTACTTCTTTGCTTAATTGATTCCACGGCTTAGAAAAAGATAGGGGATGTTTTCTAGCTAAAGCTCTTAATTTATTGCCATGAAAACCTTTTGGTTGACTTCCAATCGGTCGAATTGCTTCTTGAATTAGTGATTTTTTGTTATTCGGTACAACCAATTCTGGATCAATTTCTGTAATATATCCCAAGCCATCACATTGTTGACATGCGCCATATGGAGAATTGAATGAAAACATTCTTGGCTTTAAATCAGATAACATTATATATGGATGATATGCACAAGCAAAGTGCTCGCTAAACATAAAATCTTCTTTTCCGTTAATACTTATAATACAAATGCCACCGCCCATTTTTAGGGCTAGCTCAACTGATTCTAATAAACGAGATTTAACGTCTTTATTTATAACCACTCTATCAATTAAAACATCTATATCATGGTTTTTATTTTTTTCTAGCGCTTCCGGCTTTCTTAAAGAAACAATTTTTTTATCAATCCTAGCTCTCAAAAATCCCTTTTTCTTTATATCATCGATAACACTTTTATGCTCACCTTTACGACCTTGAATTACAGGTGATAAAATGTATGCTTTGTCATCAAGGTGTAATTTTAAAATTTGGTCAACTATTTGCTCTGGCGTTTGCCTGTTAATCTCCCGATTACATTCCCAGCAATGCGGCTTACCTATACTTGCATATAACAGTCTTAAATAATCATGTATTTCTGTGATTGTACCGACCGTGGATCTTGGATTACGTGACCCGGTTTTTTGTTCAATTGATATAGCTGGAGATAGCCCTTCAATTGTATCAACATCTGGCTTTTCCATTAAATCTAGGAATTGTCGTGCGTAAGCTGAAAGAGACTCTACATACCTTCTTTGACCTTCTGCATATATTGTATCAAATGCGAGCGAAGATTTACCAGAGCCAGATGGGCCAGTGATAACAACAAGCTTGTTCTTCTCAATATCGACATTAACATCTTTAAGGTTGTGCTGTCGGGCACCTCTAATGAGTAGTTTATTTTTCATATTTGCATTTTTTTTAAAAAAAACTTAGCATATAACTTACTTAACTATAGAAATGATTCAAAAAAACATTTATGTTTATGTAAAAATAAAATGAATAACCTAAAAAATAAACTTCTAGTTGCCATGCCCAATATGGCAGATCCATATTTTGCAGAGAGCGTTGTTCTTCTTTGTGAAGATAATGATGATGGCGTTTTGGGTTTAATTATTAATAAACCTATCAGTCAAATGAAGGTTGTAGGAGCTGGTTTGAAAAATAAATTTTTTAAAGATCTTATTTCAGAATCTGAAAAAATTTACTTTGGAGGCCCCGTAATGTTGCATGAAGCCTGTGTTTTGAGCGAAAAAGATAATTCAAATGTTTTATTTGATATATCAGAAAAAATTAAACTTTCCAATGATCTTGATTTAATACAAAAAATTTTGTTTGATGACAAAAATCCCAAAAACACAAAATTAATTTTTGGTCATGCAGCTTGGGATACAAATCAATTACAAAATGAAATTCAAAGAGGTGACTGGTTAGTCTACAACAATACAGAACAGATTTTTAATACGAGTCCAAAATTAATTTGGGGAAGTCTCATTAAAAGTTTTGGTCTAGACCAATTAAATATAACGGGCGTTGGAGGTGTATCTTGATATCTGGATTAAAAAGAGTAATGCGTGACGTTAAAAAAAGGAAAGTGACTAAAGGCACAAACGGTATGCAACTTATTGTAAATGGTTGGGGATTAATAAAACAAGGTTTAAGCCTTATAATGAGCGATGTTCGCCGCCATCACAAAAAATAGTCGAGCAATTCACAAAGTCTGCTTTATCGGACAGTAACAAACTTACTAATCCTGCTACATCTTCCGGGGTGGTCGTTCGTCCCATAGGATTTCTTTCTACCGTTTTTTCTACCCATTCTTCCCAATTATCGGAAATCTTTGTTAGCGCTCTAGTTGGAGTAATACCGGCTTGTATAGTATTTGCAGTAATTCCTTGAGACCCAAGTTCCCAACCTATTTGTCTTACAACAGCTTCAAGTGATGCCTTTGCTACACCAACAGGACCATACCCTTCCATTGCTTTATAACTACCTTCGCTAGTAAGACCAAGAATTCTTGATCCCTTTGATAAAAGATTGTGTTCAAGTAATATTTGAGTCCAATAGATAAGACAGTGCGCCATCACATGTTGTGTCATATCCATTTGTCTTTGCCTTACTGGTGTTGGCTCAAAAAAATTTGTTGTGCTACCAAAAGCAATAGAATGCATCAATAGCTTAATTGATTGATTTTTGGTGATTGAAGCAATTTCTTCTATATGCTTAGACATAACTTCTTTGTCTGCTGCATTCTCATTCCAAAAATGTGCATGTCCTCCATTTATTTTTTGTATTTCTTTTTTTAGTTTCTCTGCTTCTTTCTTTATAGGACCTCGATCTAGATGAAATCCAATAATGCCATACCCTTCCTTAGCTAACGCTAGTGCGGTTGCAGCTCCGTGTCCTGTAGAACACCCTAAAATGATTGCCCATTGTTTTATCATAGAAATTCAATTTAATAAATACTAATTCAATTAAGTATTATATTCTCACAATGAAATTAAATTGCGGATTTGTAGGATTGCCAAATGTGGGGAAATCAACCCTGTTTAATGCGCTAAGCAAAAATAATATTGCAGCAGAAAACTACCCTTTTTGTACAATAGAGCCAAACACTGGTATTGTTGAAGTTCCTGACACCAGACTCGATGATTTATCAAAAATTTTTAACCCAGAAAAAACCATTTATAATACAATAGAGTTTATTGATATTGCTGGGCTAGTAAAAAATGCGCACCAAGGAGAAGGCCTTGGAAATCAATTTTTATCTCAAATTCGATCTGTGAAAGTTATTATTCAAGTAGTTAGGTTTTTCTCTGATAAAAACATTACTCACGTTGAAAATCGTCTTGATCCACTTGATGATATGGAAATCATTAATACAGAGTTAGTCTTAGCTGATATGAAAACCGTAGAAAAGTCTTTAGAAAAAAATCAAAAAATACTGAATGCTAATAAACCGGAAGGTAAAATAGCTGAGTCTGCTCTCACTGGTCTTCTAGCTCACCTAAATGAAGGGTTAGCTGCAAGGTCATTTGAAAGGGACTCAAAACAGAATGATGTTATTAAAAACTTATTTCTTTTAACTGATAAACCGATGATCTATGTAGCTAATGTAGATGATCATTCTATTGATACAGATCAACTTTCTAAAGCTAAACAGATTGCCGCTAATAACCTTTCATCTTTTGTAACAATCAATGGGAAATTAGAGTCTGAAATGGCAGATTTTGATGAAGACGAAAAAATGATAATTTTGGAAGACTATAATTTAAAAGAAACTGGATTAAGCACATTAATAAAAGAGGCCTATAATACTCTTGGTCTTCAAACATTTTTTACATGCGGTGAAATAGAAGTGCGCGGCTGGACGATTAATAAAGGTGAGTGTGCAGTAGATGCTGCTGCCGAAATTCATACAGATTTTGCGACAAAATTTATAAAAGCAGAGATTTATACTTTTGATGATGCCATTAAACACCAAGACAATATTAAAGAATTAAAAACATTGGGTTTGGTGAAAAATGTTGGGAGAGATTATATTATGCAAGAAGGTGATGTAGCATATTTTATTAAAGGACAATGATGCAAAAAAAAATAAAGATTGGTGTTATAGGTGCAGGACATTTAGGTAAATACCATATTAATCATTTATCTAAACACGCCAGCATTGATTTCGTTGGCTTTTTCGATACTAATCAAAAGAGCGCTGCTAGCGTAGCAAAAGAATTCTCAGTAAAAAATTTTGAGGATATGGATGATCTAATATCTATTTCTGATGCATTACACATTGTTACGCCTACTAATTTTCATCATGAAATTGCTATCATGTGTTTGCAAAACAATAAAGACATCTTTATTGAAAAGCCTATAACAAGTAATACGACGCAGGCTACTGAAATCATTGAATTGGCACTTTCTAAAAAATGTATTGTTCAGGTAGGCCACATTGAAAGGTTTAACCCCACTATTAACAAGCTTAAGGATATTGTTTCTGAACCTCATTATATAGAAATAGAACGATTGGCTCCTTTCCAGGCAAGGGGAACTGAGGTGCCAGTAGTTTTGGATTTGATGGTCCATGATATTGATCTAATTATGTCTATGGTGGATTCAAATATTGTAGATATTCATGCAAGTGGCGCTAAAATGATGAGTGAAACAGTAGATCTTGCTCATGCACATATTAAGTTTGGAAATGGTGTTGTTGCAAACTTAAAGTCAAGCAGAATTGCTCAAAACTATGTTAGAAAAATTCGAACATATCAAAACAATCTTTACACGATTACAGATCTTATGATTCCTCAAATTGAGGTATATGGTCTTGAAAAAACCTCTACATTTTCTGATAAGTGCATAGAAAGGGCTATTGATACAGCCAGCGGTGCAAAAAATTTATTTTATGAAAAAATAATACCAGAAAAACAAGATGCACTTTTAGCTGAAATAAATGATTTCATTAAATCTATAAACAGTCGGAATGCTCCAAAAGTTGATGGAAAACAAGGGTTGCAGGCGCTAGAAATTGCTCTAGATATTGAAAATAAAATTATTGGTAATGGCACATAAAAAAATAGTTGTTATTGCTGGAGAAGATTCAGGTGATTTACATGGCGCTGAGCTTATAAAGGCGTTAAAAAATTTGAATAATAATTACGAATTCTTGGGAATTGGTGGTGAAAAAATGATCCAACAAGGATTAATGCCAATCGAACATATTAAAAATCTTAATGTTATTGGCCTTGTTGAGGTACTAAAACATTACCCCAGAATTAAAAAAATTTTTAATAAAACTTTGTCTATGATTAAAAAGGTAAGGCCTGAAAAGGTTATTCTTATTGACTACCCTGGATTTAATTTAAAAATGGCAGAAAAAATATCTAATCTGGGGATTGAGGTTTCTTATTTTATCTTACCGCAGGTTTGGGCTTGGAGAAGTTCTCGAGCAAAAATTTTAGAAAAAAATACTGATAAGCGCATTAGCATCATTCCTTTAGAGAAAAATTGGTTTAAAAAACGAGATATTAATATTTCGTATGTTGGTAACCCATTAATAGATCTTAAAAATGTTAAGTCAGATAAAGATGCTTTACTTACAAAATATAATATTTCGCCAAATGATAAAATTGTGGTTTTAATGCCGGGAAGCAGAAAGTCTGAAATTCAGAAACATTGGCCTATTTTTTTAAAGACACTAAATCTTATGCAAAAAAATTCATCTTATAGTATAATGCCCATATTGCTAGAGGCGCCAAATGTTGATATTAACAATATTCCTAATCATGTTATATCCACCAAAAATAATCATCATGAAATTTTATCTATTGCAGATGCTGCAATTGTATGTTCAGGCACAGCAACTCTTGAAACAGCAATTCTCGGCTGTCCAATGGTTGTGTGCTATCAATTGTCTTCAATCACATGGTTCTTGGCTCAAAGAATGTCATCCGTCAAATATTTATCTTTAGTAAATCTAATTAGCGAAAAAAAGGTAGTTAAAGAATTGTTACAAGGTGATATGAGTGCTGACAATATAATGGGGGAAATTATTTATTTACTATCGGAAGATGGTAAAAAAACTATAAAAAAGGATTATGCTGTACTTATAGATTCATTAGAATCAAAAACAAGCCCTTACCATGAGGCTGCAAAAAAAATTATACAATAAATTATGAGATATAAAATCAAAATATTTATGCTAAAACTTATGATTCAATTCCTTTATGGTTTTAACAAATGGGAGGTCTTGGGAGAAAAAAATATCACTGAATTAATAAACAAAAAGCGATCTTTTATTTTGGTTACGTGGCATGGGAAAGTTTTGTCTGTTTTTAAATATTTTGCGAACAAAAATTATATTGGTCTTGCAAGTAAAAGCAAAGATGGTAGCTTAATTGCCGATGTAGCTACAAAAATGGGTTATAAGCTTGTAAGAGGTTCAAGCGGAAAAGGTGGAAGCGAGGCTTATCAAGAGATGGTAGAGTTGCTCAAAAATCCTTCTGTTCAACTCATTATTACTCCAGATGGTCCAACTGGTCCTGAGCATGTTCCCAAAGCTGGTGCGGTACGCTTAGCAATAGAAAGTGGGGTACCTATTATACCAGTTATTGGTCACGTAGCAAAAAACTGGGAGTTCAAAAATTGGCATACTTTTTATGTAGGTAAACCTTTCAGCAAAACAAAGCTGGTTATTGGAAATCCTCTATACTTTAATAAAGAGCAATCGATTGATGAATGTTTAGGTGTTGTTAAAAAATCTCTTCATTTAACTGATGAAAAGGCATCTTCAGGTGTATAAAATTTTATCTATTGTTTTATTTTTTTTCCCGGTACATCTTTTATTTATCAAAATAAAAAACTTTTTTTATGATAATAAGCTGCTAGAGCCAACCGTTGTAAACGGTAAGGTTATTAGCGTTGGCAATATTTCTCTTGGTGGATCAGGTAAAACTCCTTTTACTATAGCATTATCTAATTTTTTATGTGAAAATGGTTTTTCTGTTGGGGTGGCAACAAGGGGGTATGGCAGAAAAAATAATCATGATAGTTTTTTGCTTGATAAGCAATCTTGGGAAGATTGTGGAGATGAAACTTTAGTTTTAAAAAATAATCTGGCTTCTTCTGTACCTATTTATGTATCGAAAAATAAAATTTTTGCTGCTCAAACTCTTGCAAAAATGGGGTGCGACATTATTGTTCTAGATGACGCTTTTCAACATCGTAAAATTTCTCGCGACATTGATATTGTTCTGTTAGCTCCAGACGAACTATTAAAAAAGAATCAAAAAACATTTCCATGGGGCTTATTAAGGGAGCCATTTTATAATATTAAAAGGGCTGGCATGGTAGTTACAACCAAAGCAAACTTATATAATGAAAAAAAATCAACAAAATATGTTCATGCTCTTAACACCAAATTTCAAGATGAGCTATTGTGTTCTATAAAAAATACTAATATGAACGTCAAAAATTTATCAAAAATAAATAACTTATTGTCTATATGTGCAATTGGAAAGCCAGAAAGCTTTCATAATAGCTTAAAATCACTAAATATCAACCCTTTAAAAGATTTAATATATTCTGATCATTATAATTTCACGAAAAAGGATGTGAATACAATTATAGATAATATAAAAAAATATAATATAAAGGGTATTGTGTGCACAGAAAAGGATTGGGTAAAATTAATAAGTTTTCAGGGTGAGATAGTAATTCCTATTTATGCTCTTAGACTTAAATATAGCTTAAATAAAGATATCGAAGAGGCTGTTTTACGTCTATTATAAATATTTTCTAGATTATTGACTTTGCATATGTTATAGGCTAAGTTTTTGAACATTTAACACATTAGGAGGATTTAAATGGTAGAATTATTTTTAGAAGGTGGTCCGTTCATGTGGCCAATTTTGTTACTTTTATTAGCAGGCTTAGGATTAGTCGGAGAGCGTGCATATTCACTAAATCAATCTCAGGCAGATTCTGAAGGCTTTATGGATGCATTAAGACAATCACTCAAATCTGGTGGTACAAAAAAAGCTTTAGGTGTTTGTGCGGATCATGATGGTCCAGTATCAAATATTTGTGAAGCTGGTTTATCTAGAGTTGGAAAAGGTAGTGATAGAGTAGAAAAAGCAATCGAGAATGCTGGATCTCTTGAAATGGCTTTCCTAGAAAAGAATATGGGTTGGTTAACAGCAATTATTGCTATTGCTCCAATGATGGGATTCACAGGAACTGTAGCTGGTATGATTTTTGCATTTGATGCGATTGCAGCAGCAAATGATATTTCTCCAGCAGTAGTAGCTGTGGGTATTTCTCAAGCATTGTTAACAACAGCCTTTGGACTAATTGTTGCTATGATTATTCAAATCTGTCAAAATTTCTTCTCTTCTATGATTGATGGAATGGTTTTAGATATGGAAGAAAGATCAATTGAATTAACAGATCTCTTAAGAGACGCTAAATAGTTTAGATGGCTATAAGAGAGAGAAAAGCTAGAACTGGAGCTATCCCTGAAGGTGGGATGGCGGATATTGCCTTTTTACTATTGGTGTTTTTCTTAGTCACTACTACCATAGATATGGATAAAGGACTTGGAATTATTTTACCAGCTGAAGGACAAGAACTAGAAATCAATAAGAAGAATATTCTTAATTGCTTAATTAGTTCTTCTGGCGCTGTTTTGTTAGGCGGCGAACCTGTAGAATTAAAGGATTTAAGCCGTAGAGTAAAAGAAGAGCTCAGGGAAAACGATAAATTAATTGTTTCAGTAAAAGCTCATGAAAAAGCACAATACGATGTATATATTGAAGTGTTAGATCAGCTGAAATTAGCGAAAGCTACTCGTATATCAATCGCGGAGACAGAATGAAGTTTAGAAGAAAATCTGGTGTAGAATCAAAAATATCAACCTCCTCAATGCCGGATATCATTTTTATGCTGCTTATTTTCTTTATGGTAACAACTGTATTAAGAGAATATTCAGGATTACCGGTGTCTTTACCAAAAGCAGAGCGTATTGAAAAACTAGAATCTAAAAGACATACATCTGATATATGGGTATCAAAAGATGGTTTAATTTCTATTGAAGATAAGTTATTTAATAATGATGATGTTCGCCATATTATGTACGAAAAAAGAGCTGCTGACCCACAGTTAACGGTATCTCTAAAAGCAGACCAAGCTGCCCGTATGGAAGTGATTTCTGGTGTACATAACGAACTTAGAAAAGCTGATGCACTAAAGCTCAACTATTCAACAAAAGTAAAGGTGCCTAATTAATGAATGTTGACGATATAAAAAAATTCTTTTCAAAGATTAGCCCTATTTCTTGGACTGTTAATTTTTTATTAAATCGTGCAAACCTTGCGAACGATACTTTAAAACAAAAGTATTCTTCTGTTTTAAGGATAGGTGTTTTATTCGGTTGTGTTTTTATGCTGCTAGGATTTTATAGCTTACAACGTTTCGAAAATGACATTGATATCGAAACAGAGGGCCAAATAATTATTGAAAATATTGAAATACCGGAAACACAACAATTTGAAACGCCTCCACCTCCTGCCAGACCATCTATACCGGTAGAGTCAGAAGATGATGATCTTGCAGATGATTTAACAATCGAGGAAACTGATTTGGATAATTTTGATGCGTGGGACGCACCACCTCCTCCCCCTTCAGGTCCACAAGTTAAGTTTATTCCTTATGATAAAGCGCCTGTACCGTTGATGCCTATTAGACCAGTATATCCAGACATTGCGCAAGAAGCGGGAATTGAGGGACAGGTTATTGTTCAGTGCTTTATTGACAAAAAAGGGAAAGTGACAGAAACAATTATTCTAAAAGGTATTCCAAACACTGGTTTAAATGAATCAGCTATTGCAGCCCTTAGAAAAACAAGATTTAGGCCAGCTAAACAGAGAGAAACTAAAGTTGGTGTGTGGATTACAATTCCAATCAACTTTACTTTGCAGAACTAACTGTAATAGTTTTTACGGTTTTATTTCCAAAGCCAATTTCAATCTTATCTTTTGTTTGTAGACTACCTATTCCTTTGGGAGTTCCAGTAAAAATTAGATCACCCTTCATCAGTGGAATTTTGTTAGATAAAAAATAAATTTGTTCTGCATAAGAAAAAGTCATTTGTTCAAAATTTCCTTGCTGTTTTCTAGTGCTATTAAGATTCAACCAAAAATCATCGTTAATAGGTTTTGATGAAAAGTTTGAAACAACTGCCGAACCTGAAAAGGACTTAGATAAAAGCCAGGGCAATTTTTTGCTTTTAAGCTGATTCTGATATTCTCTATCCGTTAAATCAATCCCTATTGCATATCCATCAATAAATGATAGTGAGTCTTCTAAGGATGTTCCTACTCCATCCTTACCCACCAAAAGAACAATCTCTACTTCATATTCTATTCTTCTGTGTTGGGGTATACATATTTCTTCTGTTGTATTTAGTGATGGAATTGATTTTTGAAAAAAGAATGGTTCTGTTGGTTGAGCATTTCCCAGCTCTTCAGCGTGCTCACTATAGTTTCGTCCAATACAATAGATATTTCTTACTTCTACATTCTCATTATTATCTTTTTGTATAGTAAAATTTTTCAAAATAATCCTATTTTTTCTTAATAAAGCTACCAAGTTGAGCTTTAACAAATTCTCTATTTAACCGGGCTATATTTGTCTGTGATATTTCTTTTGGGCACTCTGCTGAACATGCTCCAGTGTTAGTACATGCCCCGAAACCTTCAGCGTCCATGGTTGCAACCATCTTATTTACCCTATCTGCTTGTTCTTTTTCTCCTTGCGGTAAAAGAGCTAAGTGTGATACTTTTGCTGAAGTAAAAAGCATGGCTGATGAGTTTTTACATGCTGCAACGCAAGCACCACAACCAATGCATGCCGCCGATAAGAATGCTTCGTCTGCATTGTTTTTTTCGATTGGGATATAATTTGCTTCTCCCGCCTCTCCCGTATCAACAGACACAAAGCCTGATGAAGAAATAATACGGTCAAAAGATTTTCTATCTACAGAAAGGTCTTTAATCACACCAAATGATTTTGCTCTAAATGGTTCTAATAAAATATCATCTTCGTCCTTGAAAGATCTCATATGTAACTGGCAAACAGTTGTAGCTTTTTGGGGGCCATGCGGCCTTCCGTTTATCATAAACCCACATGAACCGCATATTCCTTCTCTACAGTCATGATCAAAAGCGACGGGGTCCTTTTTTTCTTTAACTAGTTTATTATTTAGAATATCTAACATTTCTAAGAAAGAAATATTTGGATCGACGTTTTCTAGTCTATAGTCGTGGAGCTTGCCGTCTTTTTTATCTGATGATTGTCTCCAAATTTTTAAATTGATATTCATTATTTATAACTTCTGGTTTTTAATTTTACGTTCTTATACTTTAACTCTTCTTTAAAAAGACTTGGCTTACCATTTTTATTGTATCCCCAAGCTGCAACATATTTAAAATCTTTATCATTTCTTTCTGCTTCATTCTCAGGTGTTTGATATTCTTCTCTAAAGTGTGCTCCACAAGATTCATTTCTATCTAAAGCATCGTGTGCCATTAGCTCTGCAAGCTCTATAAAATCTTTTAATCTTAGCGCTTTTTCTAGCTCTTGATTCATGTCCTTATCACTGCCTGGAATAGATACATTTTTCCAAAATTTTTCTTTAATTTTTGGAATAGAATCAATGGCGTGATTAAGGCCTTTTTTATCTCTTGCCATTCCAACCTTATCCCAAACTACCTTACCAAGCTCTCTATGCACCTCATCTACCACTAAATCTCCTTTGATAGACATAATATCTTCAATGTCTTTTTCTGTTTCTTCAACAGCTGCTACAAATTCTTTTTGATCTGTCTTGTTGGAAAAGTCTGGATTTTCAGTAGCTAAATAATCCATTATTGTGTGGGGTGCTACAAAATAACCGTCTGCTAGCCCCTGCATAAGTGCGCTTGCTCCTAAACGGTTTGCGCCATGGTCTGAAAAATTACTTTCTCCAATAGAGAAGAGGCCTGGAATAGTAGTCATAAGGTTATAGTCTACCCACAACCCTCCCATTGTATAGTGAACTGCTGGATATATTTTCATTGGTGTTTTATATGGATTTTCGTCTGTAATGTTTTGATACATATCAAATAAATTTCCATATTTTTCTTTAATGAACTGCTCGCCCTTCTCTTTAATAGCTTTTTTAAAATCAAGATAAACAGCCACCCCTGTATTACCTACTCCTTGACCGTTATCACAAACTTCCTTTGCTCTTCTACTAGCAACATCTCTCGGTACAAGATTACCAAATGCTGGATATATTCTCTCTAAATAATAATCTCTTTCTTCTTCTGGGATGTCTACCGCTTTTCTAGTATCATTCTTTTTCTTTGGCACCCAAACTCTTCCGTCGTTTCTTAAGCTTTCGCTCATTAAGGTAAGTTTAGATTGAAAATCATTTTTTACAGGAATACAGGTTGGATGTATTTGAGTAAAACTTGGGTTTGCAAACAACGCTCCCTTTCTATGTGCTCTCCAATTTGCTGTTACATTGCTAGCCATAGCGTTTGTTGATAGATAGTACACATTAGAGTATCCCCCGGTTGCAAGGATTACAACATCGGCTGAATGTGATTCAATTTTACCGTTTAATAAATTTCTTGTCACAATACCCTTTGCTTTTCCATCAACGGTGACAATATCTAACATGTCATGTCTGGGGTAAAAGGTTACTTTTCCTGCATTCGTTTGTCTGCTTAAGGCAGAGTATGCTCCCAATAATAATTGTTGTCCAGTTTGTCCTCTGGCATAAAATGTACGTGAAACTTGTACTCCACCAAAAGATCTATTGTCTAATAATCCACCGTACTCTCTTGCAAAAGGGACCCCTTGTGCTACGCATTGATCAATAATATTAACGCTCAGCTCTGCAAGACGATAAACATTGTCTTCTCTCGATCTAAAATCTCCACCTTTAATTGTATCATAAAAAAGTCGCATCACACTATCACCATCTTGCTTGTAGTTTTTTGCTGCATTGATACCACCCTGAGCTGCAATACTATGTGCTCTTCTAGGAGACTCGTGATATGAGAAAGCGTGAATGTTAAACCCTTTTTCTGCTAATGTTGCTGCGGCAGACGCTCCTGCTAAACCAGTACCAATAATGATCACTTTATACTTGTTTGCCTCTTCAGGAGTAAGTTTATTAAGTGTTTTTTTATAATCTTCCCACTTAGTGTGAAGCTCTCCATTCGGAGCATTTGAGTTAAGTTTAAAATCATTCATATTTATATAAGCCTTACGATAAAACCAAACCACAGTGGTATGGAAATAAACCCAAGTGGAATCCAAAACCAAAATATGATGGATAAATTATTATACAATTTTTCATATTCTGTTCCTACAATACCAAGTGTTTGCCCGGCAGAAGAAAATCCATGCTTAAGATGGTATCCAAGCAATGCAATAGCAACAATATAGAAAACTGAAAAAAATGGGTTTGCAAATCCTACTTCATCACCCAAAACAACCTCATAATAGCTCATTCCTTGCATATCAAAATTAAATTTATACCAGAAGGTAGCCCAGTGTGTTACTAGAAATATAAAAATAAAGCTGCCGGTGAATGCTGCATACCTAGCAGATGAGGAAGTATTCTCTTTACTGTATGAGTCTATATTTTTTTTGGCTTTTCTATTTTTCCACCATAATAATATTCCACTATATGCATGGCTTAAAACAAAAGCCAATAAAAAGAATTCCGCTATTCTAATTAAGAACCCCAGCTTGTGGAGTTTTTCAACATATCCGTTGAACGCAGCTTCGCTCACAAAGAGAAAAAGGTTCCCAAATAGATGGAATGCCATAAAGAAAGATAGCAATAATCCTGTTATTGCCATTAAAATTTTTCTTCCAATTGAAGATGTTAATATTTGAAATATGGACATAAATTTACCTAGTGCTAAAGTCAATGTTATAACCCGTTTCGCTAAAGGTAAAGACAAAAAAAATATGATAGATAGTTTCAAAATTGCTGGCGGTCATAAAGATACAGTTGAGTCTGCAAGCAATATTTTAAAAGAAGGTGGTAATGCCTTTGATGCTGCAATAGCCGGTGTTTTTGCGTCCATGTCTTGTGAATATTTGTATACTGGTGCTGCGAGCGGTGGTGCAATGCTAGTAAAAAAGAATGGTTTCTCTGTGGACATAATAGATTTCTTTGTGGAAACGCCGCCTATCGACCCTTCAAAGGTAAACGATTTTAAATCCATCAATGCCAATTTTGGCAACACAAAACAAGAATTTAATATTGGTGCTGGGTCTGTGGGTATACCGGGTACACTCCCTGGATTAATTCAAATACATAAAGATTATGGTTCTTTACCTTTTTCTGTTTTGGTTGAACAAGCTATTGATCTTGCAAAAAAAGGGTGTTTAGTATCAAAAAACCAAGAATATTTATCAGAAGTATTGTCCCCCATAATATCTTCTTCTAAATTACTAGAATCTCTTTTTACAAAAGGTGGGTCTTTGTTAAAAGAGGGGGATTTATTTTTTAATGCAGACTTTTCATCGTTTTTAGAGCAATTTGTTTATGAAGATGCAGCAGCATTTTATAGGCATGAAGTTTGTCCTCTTTTTTACAACTCATTTAAAGAGGGCGGTATTATTGAACTAAAAGATCTTCAAGGGTATACTCCCAAGAAAAGAATTCCTCTTGAGTTAAAGTATCGCGGTCATAATATTTTTATGAATCCAGAGCCCTCTACCGGTGGTGCACTTATCAATGAAGGCCTTAAGCAACTAAGCGGTTTGGATTTTGTTTCTAAAAAGGATATAGAGGCTGCTTTACATAAAATGAAAAAATTCAAAGATAAAGATATGATTGGATCTACAACGCACCTTAGTATTATTGATAAAGAAAATAATGTTGCTTCTGTTACAACAACAAATGGGGTTGGCGCTGGTTTTACAGTGCCGGGAACTGGAATTATGCCTAATAACATGTTAGGTGAAAAACATTTAAACATTAATGGGTTTCATAATTGGAAATCTCAACAAAGAATACCAAGCAATATTTGTCCAACACTAATTGTTGATAAGAATAACAACCTAACTACATTAGGTTCTGCTGGGAGTAGTAGAATCATTTCTGCCACCATCTCTGTAATCAGCAATTTGCTTAATAACGAAATGTCATTGAAGGAGTCTATTTCGAAATCAAGAATTCATCTCGAGGAAGATACTTTACACTGCGAACCAAGCTATAGCCACCCGGAATATAAAACAGAAAATGTTGTCATCTGGGGAGAGAAGAATATGTATTTTGGGGGTGTGAATGCTTGTAGCTCGTTTGACTCTGTTGGTGATGAACGTAGAAGCGGAGTATCCGTTTAATAATCCAAAAATAAAATAGTATTGCTTAACCCAATCAAATCATGTTTTGCTACATAACCAAGAAAATAATTGGGTCATTTCTTCGTTATTTAACATTATTTCTGGGTGCCACTGTACGCCTATAAAGTTTTCCCTGTCTTTAATTTCTATCGCTTCAGTTATGCCGTCCTGTGCTGTTGCTGTGACGACGACATTTTTTCCCAAAACATTAATACACTGATGGTGGCTGCTTTTGACGTCTATTGTCTTTTTGTTGATAATTTTTGCGAGTGTTGAATTTTGATTAGTAATAGTAATAGGGTGGGTGCTGGCCTCTCCGTTGAACACCCCATGATCAATGTGATTTTTAACCAATGTTGGGATATCTTCTAAGAGATTTCCGCCGTATATGATATTGACATGTTGAACGCCTGCACATATTGCTAGAATTTTTTTGTCTTGCTTCATTCCCTCTAAAAAAAGCGCTCTGTCGAAGCTTTCCCTACTCTCTGACATGACGTCTTCATCTAATAAATGTGGGTTAGTTGATAAATACTTATTTGCAGGAATATCTGGGCCACCCACCATCAACAATCCGTCAAGGTTTGATACTAAAGACTCTAACTGATCTAAATCTTTCGTATGGTTGAGCGTTACTGGACACGCATCGACATTCCAAACAGCCTGATAATATGCCTGTTTTGTGGCGTTCCAGGTAGAGCCCTTCCTCTGAAAATCATAGGGGTTGATTCCAATTAAAGCTTTTCTCAATATAACCTTATGTTAAAACTTATATTCGTTGAGCTTTGGAACTTTGTTCATTAATTCTTTTAAAGTGCCTTCATAGTTCTTTTTATTATATCTTGCTTTCCAAACTCCGAACGGCTCTCCCTCTTTAAAGCTTCCACTTATAGTGGGATTTTCCTGGGGCGCAACATAGTTCCATACTCCGGTTTTTTTATTGTTTTTGTATTGCCCTCTTCCATAGAAACGAGAGCCAAAATCAATATCCGGTCCCTCAATCCATTCTCCGGTTTTTACATCTTGCTCGTATGGGCCAGATGCAATTTTTCTTGATTTCATAATATTTGACTCTATAATACTATTATCTTCTTTTTTATAATGCGCCCATACACCTTCTTTTTTTCCGAATTGGTATGACCCAGTTTTTTTAAGAGCCAAAGAACCTTCATTCATTGTGAAATATTCTTTCCAATCACCGGTTTTAACACCCTCCCTATAGGCTCCTTTTCCTCGGTTGAATGAATATGGGGATAGATTGTGAAAGGGTCCGTTTAAAAGCCCGTTCAGATAATTTTCTTTCCATCCCGTATCTTTTCCACCCTCGTACCAAATCCATGTATCAATTTTTTTTCCTTCAGAGTATTCACCCTCGCTTACCAACACTCCTTCTGGGTCCCAACTTTTCCATAATCCCGATTTTTCCCAGTTTTTATAATTTCCAGCTTTTATCATTGCTCGCGTATTAGGGTCTCTTTCTTTCCATCTACCTGCACCGTCTTCAAAGGTGATTTCTCCTCTAGTAATCAGTCTCCCCTCACTATCTTTACTCCAGGTCGTCCAAGTACCAACAATTTTCCCATCTTCGTATTTAATATATTCTAATCTTTTGTTTTTTTCTCTAGGTCCTGGAAATAAATATGTCACCTGTTCACCCTCTGGAACACCCTTAATATATTTAGCTTTTTTTTGTGTACCTTTTTGAATATCTACCTCAAACCAATCGCCATCTTTAAGCCCTTTTTTATATATACCTACTAGTTCTCCATATTTATCTAATACATCTCCTGAAAAAATGCTGTCTGATTCTTTATTATACGCTAGACCGTCCTGCTTAACAACTATTTGATCTTCATAAATTTCACCAGAACAAGACATCATAAGTGTTGTGATAAATAATATAAATGTTTTTTTCATACCCTCTCCTTATATTAATGCGGCCCGTATTAGTTAAGCCGTAAAATTTTTAAACAGCATTAATGTATTCATTATGAACTTTAAACAAAAAATATATTTTTTTTCACAAACAAAAACTGATGGGGATCAATCTATGTCAGAAGTTTTGGGTGGTAAGGGTGCTAATATAGCTGAAATGTGTAAACTTGGCCTGCCCGTTCCTCCTGGATTTACTCTTGCCACTAGCTTGTGTAAAGATTTTTTAAAGAATAAAAAACTATCTATAGCTCTTAAAAAAAATGTAAAAAAATATATTACAAAAACTGAAAAGGTTGTTGGTAGTTCTTTTGGCGGGGAGAACCCTTTGCTTTTATCTGTGAGGTCGGGCGCCCCCGTATCTATGCCTGGAATGATGGAGACTATTTTAAATATTGGTTTAACCTCTAAGACCCTTCCACACCTTATTGCTAGATCTGGGAGCGAAAGATTTTCCTATGACAGTTATCGAAGGCTAATTATGATGTATTCTGACGTTGTTATGGAAAAATCTTTGCATCTTAATAAATCTAAAACACCTATTAGGGTTAAAATGGAAAAGCTTCTTTCACAAATGAAAAAAAAATATGGTCATAGGAGTGATGCGACAGTGTCAGCAGATCACTGGCAGGAACTAATATCGCAATATCAAGACTTGGTTAAAAAAGACTTTGGAGTTGCGTTTCCAGATGACCCGTACGATCAATTATTTGGAGCGATTGAAGCGGTGTTTTCTAGCTGGAACGGAAAAAGGGCAAAAGAATATAGGAGCTTTGAAAACATACCCACATCTATGGGAACGGCGGTAAGCGTACAAGCTATGGTTTTTGGCAATTTAGGCAAAAACTGTGGTACGGGTGTGGCGTTTACAAGAAATCCGTCAAGCGGAGAAAATGAGTTTTACGGTGAATGGCTTCAAAACGCTCAAGGAGAAGATGTTGTGGCTGGAATTCGCACACCACATCCTATACTAGCTGATTCTGGTTCGAAACAAAGCCTTGAAGAGGTAATGCCGGAGGCCTATAAACAGCTTGAAAGCGTAAGAAAACAGCTAGAAAAACACTTTGATGAAATGCAAGATATTGAATTCACGATTCAGGATAAAAAATTGTGGATGCTTCAAACAAGAACCGCAAAACGTACGGGAATTGCTGCAATTAAAATTGCTACAGACATGGTACACGAAAAATTGATTGATAAAAAAACGGCTCTTTCTCGAGTTCAACCAAATCAAATTTATGAAAGCCTTTTAAAAAACATAGAACCCGATTCTTTGGTGGGAGTATCTTCCGTTGGCAGTGGTTTACCGGCTGGTCCCGGAGCTTCTTCTGGTGAAATAGTTTTTACAGCAGAGAAAGCAGAGTTTTTAGGTAAAAAGGGAAAACAAATTATTCTTGTTAGGGAAGAAACCTCGCCCGAGGATATTCATGGTATGCACTATTCAGAAGGCATTTTAACTTCTCGTGGTGGACTAACTAGTCACGCTGCTCTTGTTGCTAGGGGTTGGGGTAAAAGCTGTGTTGTTGGTTGTCAAACCTTACAAATTCACAACAATCAACGGTCTGGTTCCATTGGAGGTATAAAAATAAAAGAAGGTGACTGGATCACCCTAAATGGTTCCACCGGAGAAATTTTTCTTGGTAAAATGTCTTTATTCCAAAATCCCATTGATAAGTCGGGGCCGCTAACCGAACTGCTTTCTTGGGCAGATCAAATACGTAAATTAAAAATTAGAACCAATGCGGACACTCCAGAAGACTGTGAAAAGGCTTTAAGTTTTGGTGCTGAAGGCATTGGGTTGTGCCGCACTGAACATATGTTTTTTGAAGAGAATCGTGTGCATGAGTTTAGAAAAATGATTTTGGCAGAGGATGAAAAATCTCGAATTAAACATTTGAAAAAGCTTCTTCCTTATCAAACTAAAGACTTTTATAACATTTTAAAGACCATGAAGAATAAGCCTGTCACTGTTCGATTGTTAGACCCTCCGCTACATGAATTTATCAATATCGGTAACAAAGAACTTGAACACCTTGCTTTAGATTTAAAGAAAACTAAAGCCTCTATTTTATCAAGGATTGATTTTTTAAAGGAGTCCAATCCAATGTTGGGGCATCGTGGATGTAGGCTGGGTATATCTTACCCCGAAGTTACAGAAATGCAAGTTGAGGCTCTGTTGGGTGCGGCGTTAAAACTTAAAAAAGAAGGTGCTTCTCCAAGTGTAGAGATTATGATCCCTTTGATTTCACATGTTAACGAATTTATTAACCAGAAGAATATTGTTGTGGGTGTTTATGACAAACTTTCTCAGAAACACGGCCTAGGTTTGAAATATAAAATTGGAACTATGATTGAAGTTCCGCGAGCTTGTCTCATCGCAGAGGAAATAGCAAAACATGCTGATTTTTTTAGTTTTGGTACGAACGATCTCACGCAAACAACCTTTGGTTTTAGTAGAGACGATACTAGCACCTTTTTTGAATCATATTTTCAAGAAAAGATTTTGCCCATTGATCCGTTTGAACAAATTGATCGGGACGGTGTAGGTAAATTAATGCGTATCGCTGTACAAGATGGAAGAAAAACAAAAAGATCTCTCTCTATTGGAATCTGTGGTGAACATGGAGGAGAGCCCAACAGCATTGAGTTCTGTAGTGATTTGGGTCTAAACTATGTTAGCTGTTCTCCGTTTAGGGTTCCTATTGCGAGACTAGCTGCAGCACAGGTGGAGTTATAAAATGAATGAAAAATTAGATATTATTGTATATGGGTCTACGGGATTTACGGGCAGTCTCTGCGTTAAATACCTGAAAGAAAACTATCCTGATATAAAATTTGGGATCGGTGGAAGAAATAAAAATAAACTTCAGTCTGTTTGTGATAAAAACTCTTTAGAGTGTGATATATTTATAGCAGATGGTGATGACTCAGAAGCTCTAGATAAAATAACTAGCAGTGCTAGGGTTATTATTTCTACGGCTGGACCATTTCACAGATATGGATCTAAGATGGTTGCTTCTTGTGTTAAGAATGGGGCCCATTATGTTGATATTACTGGAGAAAATTTTTGGGTTAGGGAAATGATTGCTAAACACCACGAAGAAGCAAAAAGAAAGGGTGTTCGTATAATTTCTGCTTGTGGATATGACTCTGTCCCGTCCGATCTTGGTGTATTTTTTGCTGTAAAATCATTTGGTGAGCCAGTAAAATCTGTTTTTTCATATCATACTTGGAAGGGAGAGGCTTCCGGTGGAACCATTGAAACAATGTTTGCGGCCAGGGATCTCAAGCTAGACAGATCATCTTTTGGTGCTTTTGCTTTAAATCCAAAAAACTCTGTTACTTCTTCACAAAAAAAACTTACCAGTGATAGGGTTGCTGTTGAAAAGAATGACATAATTAATGCTTGGACCGGTCCCTTTATAATGGCTATGGCTAATACGCGCGTGGTAAGAAGGGGGGCTGCTCTTTTGGCTGAGCATAACAATGGTTATGGTGAAAATTTTGTTTATAAAGAAAGCGCTTATTATTCAAAAAGACGTAGCGCTTATATTACAACTTTTATGTTATATCTTATAGGTTTTGTTATTGTTACTCCCCTTAGAAAGCTTGTTAGGCCTTTGTTAAAAAAACCTGGACAGGGCCCCAGTCAGTCTGTCATGGATGGTGGGTACTTTAAGTGTAAATTTGTCGTAACCGGTGAAAGTGGTCATCAAAAGATTTATAGTATGAGCGGTAGTGGAGATCCGGGATATAAGGTAACCTCTAAACTTGTTTGTGAGGGAGCCTTATCTCTATTGGGGGACCACAACAACCTTCCGGGTGGTGCTAATTACGGCGGTATTCTGACTGCATCTTCCGGCTTAGGTGGTGTTTTAATTGATAGGCTTGAAAAGGCTGGAATTACGTTTGAAGAAAGCTCCTGAATTAGTTCGCTGGGAAATAACTGGTGAAAAAACTATAGCCAGATAATAGTAATTCCTGGGTTTCTTCTATTAAAATCTTCGTCGTCGCTTGTTAGAAATCCTGACCTCATATCAACAGCATCTTTATTAAACATGTCATAATCTTCACCATTAATCACTCCTTTAAATCTTCCCCTTTGTTCTTTTGCCCACCTTCTAACCTCCGAGGCAACCCTTCCACTTCCAAGACCGTGTATTATTTTTACAGCTGTAGTTTGTGAGTCAGATTTTGCTGTACTAATTGCTACTTCTAGGTCCGTAATAGCATCATTGGCGTTTTGTCCTGCGTGTCCTATATCTATTTCTTTTAACATGTCTTTAAAATTGTCTATATTTGTTCTCTATGAACAGCGATTTAACTAAAATTAAAGCTCTTTTTAAATCTCAGCTAGAGAAACATTCATCTTTAGCAAAATCTACACATAACGACAGAAAGCAAAAACTGAAAAGGTTGTTAGATAATTTTTTGGCCATGGAGCAAGAAGCCGTAGATGCTCTTTCTCTTGACATGAAAAAAAGTCCAACTGAATCTATTATAAGTGAAATTTTGGGTGTTAAGGCAGAGGCTGCCTTTGCAATTAAAAATCTAAAAAAATGGATGAAATCAAAAAGGGTACCTTCGCCATCTACAATTTTATTTACGTCTGGCTGGGTCCGTCCAGAACCAAAGGGTAGTATATTAATTCTTTCTCCTTGGAACTATCCTATCTTGTTATGTCTTAATCCGCTCATTGCTGCTATAGCAGCAGGAAACACAGCTATTATTAAACCTTCTGAGTTTACTCCAGCGTCCGGGGCTTTTTTAAAAAAGTTGATTGAGATGACGTTTGACAGCGACGAGGTTGCCGTTGTATTGGGAGACCAAAAAGCGGCTATTGAATTATTATCTCACCCCTTCAATCACGTTATGTTCACTGGTAGTCCGTCAACGGGAAAGCTTGTAATGTCTGCAGCAGCTAAACATCTCTCTGGTGTTACCCTAGAATTGGGGGGAAAGTCTCCTGTTCTTGTTGATGACAGTGCCAACCTTTCTGAGGCCGCATGGAAGCTGGCTTTCTATAAGTTTGCCAACGCAGGACAAACATGTACTGCTCCAGATTATATCCTATGCCACGAAAGCAAGAAAGATGATCTGGTTTCAGGGTTAAAGGAAAACTTTAAAAAATTTTTTGAGGGAAATAACAATGGGCCTTCTCCCGACTACTGTCAAATTGTAAATGAGACACACTTTGATAGGATTGAAGGGTATTTAGAAAACGCCAAAGAGTTAGGCGCCACAGTAGCGGTTGGTGGTAGCACAGATAGAAATAATGGGTTTATTGCTCCAACGGTTCTTTGTGATGTTTCAATGGACTCTCTAGTTATGAAAGAGGAAATTTTTGGACCATTAATGCCAATTATTACATATAAAAATTTAGACGAAGCTATATCTTTTATTAATAAAAGAGATAAGCCTCTTGCTCTTTATTTGTTTAGTTATAACAAAAAAAACCAAAAAAGACTCACAGAAGAAACGTCAAGTGGTGCGCTAATATTTAATGACTGTGTTATCCACCACACAAACCCAAACCTTCCTTTTGGCGGTATTAACAATAGTGGTCTTGGAAGCTATCATGGTAAATATGGCTTTGATGCTTTTTCCCATGAAAAGGCTATTTTAAAAAGTAGTGCTTGGTCTCCTTTTAAGCTAATGCTTCCACCCTATACCAAAAGAAAACACGCCTTAGTTAATATGATAAAAAAATTCTCTTAGAGATTTCATTTCTAAAGTCTATGACAGTGTTAGCATACTTGTCTGATCTATTATAGGTGCGAATACTTCTCCAGATTGGTGATCTAAAGGTAAAGTTGTGGTTATTTTCTGGATACCCATTTTCGGTTAAATAATATGCTATGCTCCCCAAAACATCTTCCCAGTTATATGGATCTTTTTTATTGTCACCACTATAGTCTATAGAAAGCTTATTAAAGCTAGACGGAATAAACTGTCCATATCCAAATGCTCCGGCATAAGAACCCTCTAGCTGAAATGGACTAATATTCTGTTCTTTTGTATATAGTAATAAGTGGTAAAGCTCCTTTGTAGCCCAAGAAGAGCGCTTGGGCAGACTAACTATTTGTGTATACAAAGAATTAAACACCGTGTATTCCGCATATCTCTTACCATAATTTGTTTCTATTCCAACAATTGAAACTAAAATAAGGGGATCAATATCGAACTCTAACATAATTTTATTTAGAAGGTCCTTGTTTTGAAAATAAAAAACCACCCCCTCATCAAGCCTATCTTCAGTGAAGAAAATTCTCTTATACTCCCTATATGTCTTAATTTTTTCTGGCTTTTTATTAAACCTTTGAAGAATCATGGGCTCTTTTTTCAAAAGGGGGCTTTCAAAAATTTCTCTAATTTCGCTGATGCTATAATGATCTTGGATCTTAGTTTCGTTGATCAGCCTATTAAATGCTTTATAGTTTTCTCCAATCTCTTGAGCAAAAACCGGGGAAAAACAAAAATAAATATATAGTGTTGTTTTAATCGCTAATTTCATTGAGTTAAATTTAATAAGATTGTTAAGCTGGATATGAAAAAAAATAAATTTTTGTTGTTAATGATTGCTCTTCTTTCGGTGAGCTCTGCGTCTTTAGTGGTGAGAATGTTGCCAGACACCAATGCAATAACTATTGCTTTTTGGAGAATGTTTTTGGCTAGTATCATGGTCTTTACTATTTCTTACAAAAATATCTTCTCTTTTGTTCCGGACAAAAAAATAATATTGGCTGGGGTTTTTTTAGGTATACACTTTGCACTTTTTTTTAGGAGTGTTCAATTAACATCAATTGCGGAGGCTGCTCTTCTTGGGACTACAGCCCCAATTTTTACCGAGCTTTATGCTATTATATTTCAAAAAAAACCAATTCTTCCTGTGGTAATTTTTGGACTATTTGTGGCGTTTGTTGGTGCTGGTGTTCTGGTAAGTCAAAGCTCGTTTAGTGAAACGGGGGCGCTCGGAAATGTGTTAGCCATTTTATGTTCTATTGCCATTTCTTTTGTTTTGGTTGTTGGTAAAGATATTAGAAAGAGGGTTGGTTTATTTGAGTATACTCGCTGGCTATTCTTTTTTGCCTCTTGTACTCTGTTTATTATTTCTTTAATTGCTAACGTTTCTATTTTTTCTTTTTCACCCGAAGACTTTCCGTGGTTTATTTTCTTGGCACTTGTTCCGACAATGGTTGGTCATAATATATTTTATTATTTAATCAAAACACTAAACACTACAACAGTTGCTGCTGTTCCACTTGGTGAACCTATAATATCTTCGTTGGGGGCTTTAGCTCTTTTTGGCGAACCAATTGGTGTTGCGGTGGTAGTTGGGGGTGGGATTACTTTGCTTGGTGTTTTTTTGGTAGTGCGCTTTGGAGACTAAATTAGTGTTGATCTGAAAGTCTTTCTTTCTTTTGTGTTGCTTCTCTTTTTTGTTGATCTAAATCCATTTTACGCAACCTAACAGACATTGGGGTTATTTCTACAAGCTCATCTTCTGATATAAACTCAATAGATTGATCTAGTGAAAGCTCTCTCGGAGGTCTAACGGTTACCGTATTGTCAGAACCCGAACTTCTCATATTGGAAAGCTTCTTTTCTCTTGTAATGTTTAAGGCGAGGTCGTTTGTTTTGTTTCTTTCTCCAATAACCATTCCATCATATACCTCTGTTCCAACGCTAACAAAAAGCTCTCCCCTATCTGCCATATTAATACAGGCATACGTTGTTACTTTGCCGTGCCTATCAGAAATTAGTGCACCCGTGTTTCTTTGAGGTATTCTACCAAACCAGGGGGCATATCCATCAAAAAGTTTGTTCATAATTCCTGCGCCTTTTGTGTCTGTAATAAATTGACTTCTAAAACCAATTAGTCCTCTTGAGGGTATAGAAAACTCTAAGGAAACCCTACCAAAGCCATGGTTTTGTAGGTTTGTCATTCTTCCTTTTCTTGCAGAAAGTTTTTCTGTCAAGACTCCCACCTTATCTTCTGGAACATCTAAAAATACTTTTTCCATTGGTTCCATTACTTGGCCATTTTCTTCTCGTGTAATTACTTTGGGTTTTGAAACCATAAACTCATATCCTTCTCTTCTCATAGTTTCAATTAAAACTGCCATTTGTAACTCACCTCTTCCTCGAACCTCATATGCGTCTGTTCTGTCTGTTTTTAAAACCTGCAAAGAAACATTACTTAAAATTTCTTCTTCCAACCTATCATTAATGTGCCTGGTTGTTAAATATTTTCCTTCCTTTCCTGCAAAAGGACTATTGTTTACATAAAACAACATAGAAACTGTTGGTTCGTCAATTTCAATTCTTGGAAGTGGTTCTGGGTTTTCGTGCGATGATATAGTGTCTCCGATTGTAATGTTTTCGATCCCAGCTACTGCAATAATATCTCCGGCTTCAAGTTTATCCACTTTGTTTTTTTTCAAACCCTTAAATGTATATAAGGCAGAAAACTTGTGTCCGGATGTGATTTTTTCTTCTCCACACAACGAATAGCGCTTATTCATCTCTAACGTTCCATTATTTAGTCTTCCTATTGCAATTTGACCCACATAAGAATCATAATCTAGGTTTGTAATAAGAAATTGTGGTGTTTTTGCGTCATCTGCAATCGGTCCAGGTATGTTGGTTAAAATTGTGTTAAAAAGGGGGTCAAGCGTTTCTGACTTGTCTTCTAGTTTGATGTGCGCTATTCCCTCTTTAGCGTTTGTATAAATAATAGGAAATTCAATTTGTTCGTCATTTGCATCTAAATCAATAAACAGGTCATAAACCTCGCTTACAACCTCGTCAATTCTGGCGTCTGGTCTATCAATTTTATTAATTACCAAAATAATTGGTATGTTTTTGTCAAGAGCCTTTTTCAAAACAAATCGCGTTTGTGGCAAAGGTCCTTCACTTGCATCTACTAACAACAGAGCTCCATCAACCAGGTTTAAACTTCTTTCAACCTCTCCCCCAAAATCGGCGTGACCTGGTGTGTCCATGATGTTGATTTTGATATCATTATAATATACTGCCGTATTTTTAGCTGTAATTGTAATGCCTCTTTCTTTTTCAAGGTCCATTGAGTCCATAACCCTATCTTGAAGTTCTTGGTGGGCTTTAAAGGTTCCACTTTGTTGAAGCATTCCGTCTACCAGGGTTGTTTTGCCGTGATCTACGTGTGCTATAATCGCAATATTTCTAAAGTTGTTTTTTCTCATTTCTGTACTATAATTTGGTTGGAATATAAAGCTAAATATGTCCTGGTCGCATATTTATTATGCTGTTGTGTTATACGGCCATTGGGGCTTTGATACTATCCATTGGGTCATAGCTATTTAATTTAAAGTCTTTTGGGTTGGTCATTACCACCTCATCAATTGAGGAAAATTTTGGTATTGATATTGTTGGTGCAGGTTTTGGTGAGCGCTTAATTTGCTCTTTTACTTGATCAAAGTGATTCTTATAAATATGGCTGTCTCCTCCCGTCCAAATGAAATCGCCTGGCTTCATTTGTAGAAGTTGGGCCATAATACAGGTTAATAAGCTGTATGATGCAATGTTAAAAGGAACGCCCAAAAACATGTCTGCGCTGCGCTGGTACATTTGACAGCTAAGCTCTCCGTCTTGAACGTGAAATTGAAACATTGTGTGGCAGGGCGGTAGTGCCATTTTATGAACCTCGCTTGCATTCCAAGCACTTACAACGTGTCTTCTGCTATAGGGGTTGTCAGTAAGATTTTTTAAAACTGTTGAAATTTGATCTACGTGTTGATTTTTATCTGTCCAGCTTCTCCATTGGCTACCATATACTGGGCCCAACTCTTTTATTGTTGGTGTATTTTCATAGCCGAGTGCTTTACCTTGTTTGTCTGCGTTTGCGGTCCAAATTGTTTTTTTATCTATTAACTTCTCGCGTTCTTTGCCATAATGGATTTCTGCAAGTCTTCTTTCATCTGTTCCCCCCTCAAGAAACCAAAGCAGTTCACTGACCACGCTTCTCCATGCAAGTTTTTTTGTGGTTACTGCGGGGAAGCTGTTGCGCAAATTAAAGCGCATTTGATAACCAAAAACTCCTCGCGTTCCCACTCCCGTTCTATCTTTTCGGTCTTTCCCGTTTTCCAAGATATGCTCTAATGCGCTAAGATATTGTTTCAATTTTATTCCTTTTTTTCCAAATTTGAAACTCTACATTTACATGGTTTTCTGTCCACGTTTTTTCAAAAATTTGTTCTATTTTTTTTAGGGGAAGAAATGTATCGCAGTTGTAGTTTCCGGGGATTCTACTTAAATAAAACTCATCAATAATTTCAAGAGTTTGGTTAATAATGTTTGGACCGCCTATAATCCACGTGACCTTATTTTTGTTCTCCTCATCTACCGCTTGTATTTCTTTGGCCAACTCTCCTTGTATATATTTGTGTGCACCCGGATAGTCTTTTTCTCTTGTGGTTGCTAATACGTTTACCCTTTTTGGTAGAGGCCCTGGCATAATGGGGTCATCCCATGTAGTTGACCCCATAACAACAACATTTTGAGCTGTGTTGCTCTTAAACCATTTTAGGTCTCTTGAGTTTTTTGGCCATGGCATTGTGCCATTCTTACTCACCCCTCCAGAGTTGTCGCATGCTAATATTGCCTTAATCAAATTAATTCCTGTTCATCGTAATGTGTCTATTTTTTGATTGGTGTTCCTTTTTCGTCAATTGAACCCGCTGCCACTTGATATATTTCATCAAAAACTATGTATTTCTTTATGGCTGCATTAACCTGCTCTAAAGTAACTCCACTTACCTTTTCTGGGTAACTATCTACGTAACTAAGATCTCCCCAAACATTTACGGCGCTCAAAATACCACTTGAAAGGCCATATGTTGTGTCAAAACCAACCTGATATGAACCCATCAGGGTTGATTTGGTAATATCTACCTCAGACTGTGTTACTCCGCCCTCTGCCCACCTTTTAACCTCTCTTAGTGTGGCTTTTTCTCCCTTTGCTAGCAGGTCTGGTGCAAATGTTCCACCAACCATCCAATAGCCATCATTTTCATTATCAAAACCCATAATAGAAGAATTAATACCATATGTTAGTCCTTCTTTTACCCTAACTGTTTGCATAAGCCTAGCTGAAAAGTTTCCACCCAATATGTGTGTTGCAACATAAAGTGGCATATAGTCCTCATGAAACCTATTAATACCCAGCGGTGTACCAACGACAAAATCCGTACTTGTTTTGTCTTTCATGGTAACATAGGCTTTGCCCGCCGCTCTTTGTCCTGTTTGTTCTTCGGGTTTTTTTGAAAGAGGTGAGTTTTTCCAATCTCCAAACTCGCCCTTTATTATGTTTGAAAGCTGTGTGTGATCAACGTCGCCAACAGCCACTATAACCATACCGCCCTTTCCATAGTTTTTTGCATGATATGTTTTTAGGTCATCAGATGTTGTTTTTGTGATATCTTCAATAGATCTATCGTTATCTTCTGGGGCATTTTGATGCCCTTCTGGATAAAAACTTCCCAACATGTTGCTAACCGCATTACCCCTTGTGCTTTCTTTTCGTTTTTTATAGCTAGTGATCATTCGTTTTTTTGTTTTTTCTAGGTCTTCTTCATTAAACGCTGGTTCTTGTAGTTGTTCTGAAAGTAAGCCAAAAACCATTTTAAGGTCTGTTGAAAGAAATTTTGCATAAAAACTGACGTTTGATTTACCATTTCCAAAACTTAGTCTTGCTCCAGCTTTTTCTAGTTGATTACTAATTTCAAACTTTGTTTGGTTTATGGTTCCTTGGTCAAGCATTGAAGCAACTAAATCTGGTATTCTTGAATTGCTTTCGCTTGCATAAATATCTCCACCCATAAAACTGCCGTTAATTGTAACTACCCCCGTACCTCTTTTAAGGGTTAAAAGTCTTACTCCCTCAACTGGTTCAGAATCAACTACTTGTCCGGCTAGTCCGGCCTGGTCATCTTCTGAAAAATATTGTTTTTTCATTTCTACTAGTTCTTTTGCGCTAGTAATAGGCTTTCCTTCGGCTTGTGACCCTGCCGTCTCTGGGATAAAATATCCTACCGTGCTTAGATCTTCTAAGAAATATTTATTAACAATTGCCTGTATTGATTCGGTTGTTACCGAGTTAACAAGATCTTCGTATCGAGTATATAGCGTCCAGTCTCCAGAAGCTATTGCTTCATTTAAGCTCCCAGCAACCGCCATACTGCCATCCTGCCCAAACTTCATCGCTGCAACAAGCTGTGCCTTAGCCTTAGAAACTTCTTCTTCTGTTACTCCGTTCCTTTTAATGTTTTCATATTCAGCTACAAGAGCATCTTCTACTGCTTTGTGTTCTACTCCCGGTGCTAGATTTGCATACACTGCAAACAATCCTGGATCTTTAAATAAAGAATCCCAAATAAAGATGCTTGTAGTTAGGCCTTTATCTGTAATGTTTTTATAAAACCTGCTGTTTTTTCCGGAGGATAAAATTGAAGACAAAACAATAAAGGACGCCGCATCTTCGTGTGTTGCCGATGGGCTTTTGTGTGCCAATCCAACTATCCCTTGTTGTCCCGCTCTTTTTAGCGTAACTGTTCTTTTGCCTTCTTGGGCTGGTTCCGTTGTATAAACCTGGGGAATTTCTTTCGTACTTTTTCTTATTCTACCAAAATGTTTTTTTATCATCTTAAGCGCTTCTGCTGTTTCAAAGTCTCCAACCACCGTTACTGTTGCGTTGTTTGGCCAATAAAACGTATCGTAAAACTCTTTTAACCTTTCTATTGAAACATTTTCTATATCAGCCTTCCAACCTATGGTTGAGTGGTGGTATGGGTGTGCATGATATGCTGTTGCCCAAATATGTTCGTCTAACACTCCAGATGGGTTGTTTTGCCCTCTTTCAAATTCATTTCTTACCACTGTCATTTCAGACTGCCTGTCTGCCTCTTTAATGTAGGCGTTTCTCATTCGATCCGCCTCTATTTCAATTGCAGTCTCTAACTCTGAGCTGGGTAAGGTTTCATAGTAGTTTGTTCTATCTAGCCATGTGGTAGCATTCATTCTGGCGCCCAAGGACTGTAGAAGTTGAAAAACAGAATTTCCCTTGTCAGTGTTAAACTTTTTTGAACCCTTAAACATAAGGTGCTCTAATAGATGAGTTGAACCGGTATATCCTATTGCTTCGTTTCTTGATCCAACTTCATATGTAACCATAAAGGTGGCTACCGGCGCACTGTGGTCTTCTTTTAACAAAACCTTTAGCCCGTTTGATGTCATATGATATTCTTTAATATCACCAGACTCCTTAATATATTCATATCCATAGTGTTTTTCTTGAGACATTACCGCTCCTACAATTAATAATAATATTAGTGTTATTTTCTTCATTTGTTTTACCTATCTGTCTGTTTTGTGGTTTTCCCAAAACCCAAAAGTGTTTTTCTTTTTATCTCCAAGGGATAAACCTTGGAATTTTTGCCATATAATCTACATAGTCTTCTCCATACATACCAACAAGGTATTCTTCTTTTCTCTCCACAAGGTGTGACCAAAAAATATAGTTTACTGGAAGAAAAAAAAGCAGTACAAAAGATTTGTAAAACAATGCGACAATAATTGGGAGGTGAAAAATGATTATGGCATATATTGGGTGCCTAATAATTGCATATATACCTCTTTTAGAAAATACTTTTCCCCGGTTTTTTGGCAACAAACTAAATACAGACCATATTAAAATAATTAAAAGCTCTGTCACTGTTAAAAGAATTAAAAGGCTGGTCCACCACTCCGAAATATCTATTTTTGCAAAACCCATTTTCCTGTCGGTTGTTATTATTAAAAAGGTGCTTAAAACCGTTACCAACAGTCCAACAGGTCCCACGTTCCGCGGGTTGGTACAGCCCAAAGACTTAGGCCTGTTTTTAAGGTCAAACAACTATTTCTCTTTTTCCAAAAATTGCTGTTCCTATGCGCACCATCGTAGACCCGTTTTCAATCCCCAGTCCAAAGTCTCCACTCATCCCCATTGAAATCTCTGTCATTTGTTTTTCTTGTGGCAACCTTTTGTTTATTTTTATAAAAAGATCTTTAAGGGACTTAAAGGCTTTTTGTCTTTTATTTTGGTCTGGTTTGGTTGGGCCTATTGTCATTAATCCGTCTATTTTAATATTGTTGTGTTGAAAACACAGCAACACCTCCTCAATACTTTCCCCTCTAAAACCCCCTTTTGTTTTTTCTTCGCTCGTATTAATTTGGATTAAAACTCTTTGGGTTTTTTTTATTGCTGCAGCTGCTTTTGATATTTTTTTCGCCAGCTTTTCAGAATCAACAGAGTCTATTGTGTCAAATAAATTTATAGCCTTTTTAATTTTATTAGACTGCAGCTGACCTATAAGCCTCTTTTCAACTTTTTTTATTTGAGTAATTTTTGGGAATTTTGATTCTGCCTCCTGAACCCTATTTTCGCCGACTGAAAGAACTCCTGCCTCTATTGCCGCAGATATTTGTTCTGGGGTTCTCGTTTTTGTCACAGCAACCAGCCTCACTTCTTGACCTGGTTCTTTTTTTAAATCTATTTGGCTTCTAACTTTCTTGAGATTCTGGACTATCTTTTGGTTCATCTGTGGTTTTTTCTTCTTCTGATATAATTCTCGTAATAGCAGACACCTTTGTTCCCTCTGCAAGCTTGATAAGCTTAACTCCTTGGGTCGCTCTTCCAATAGACCTTATTTGAGAAACTGGCATTCTAATCAAAACTCCGTCGTCTCTTATAATCATAAGATCATCTGTTCCAACCACCTCTTTAATTGTAATCATTTTCCCTATTTTGTCTGTTGTTTTCATTGTAAGAACGCCCTTACCGCCTCTTTTTTGTGCGCGGTATTGAATGATTTCTGTTCTCTTGCCAAAACCATTTTCTGTAGCAACTAAAACAGTTCCTTCTCTTTTAATTAGCAGCATTCCCACTACCTTATCATCGGAAGAGCTGAGCGTAATTCCTTTTACTCCCATTGTTTTTCTTCCACTTGGCCTAATTTGTTCCTCTGAAAACCTAATAGACTTACCGTTTGTTGTTCCTAAAAGGATGTCGTTTTCACCATTAGAAACTCTTGCCTCAATTAGGCTGTCACCATCTCTAATTTCTACAGCATAAATTCCTTTTTTTCTTGGGTTTGAATAGGCCGAAAGTTTTGTTTTTTTAACAATTCCTTTTTCTGTTGCCATAACAACAAAATGATCGTCGTGAAACTGGTCTTGTTTGACACCAATAAACGCGCTAACCTTTTCGTCCGGCTCACACCCAATAAGATTAACAATGGCTCTTCCTTTTGCTGCTCTTCCACCCTCGGGTATATCATAAACCTTAACCCAATAACACTTACCCTTGTCTGTGAAAAACAAAATATAGCTGTGTGTATTTTCTACAAATAGGTGTTCTGTAAAATCTTCTTCTCTGGCTGTTTGTCCTTGCACACCCCTACCGCCCCTTCTTTGGCTCTTATAGGTGCTCACGCTTGTTCTTTTGATATACTGGTTGTGTGTAATAGTTAAAACCATATCTTCTTCTTTTATCATATCTTCAATGTTTAGATCTGTGGCTTTATCTATTATTTCCGTTCTTCTTTCTTCTCCGTATTTTTCTTTAATTTCAAGAAGCTCGTCTTTAATTATTTCCATTCTTTTCGTTTTGCTGTCTAAAATACTTTTAAGCTCCGCCATATATTGAATAATTTCTTTGTATTCTAATAATATTTTTTCGGTTTCAAGCCCTGTTAGTTTTTGCAACTTCATATCCAATATCGCTTGTGCTTGTTTTTCAGATAAACCAAAGCCGCTTATTAAGCCGTTTCTTGCGGTTTCTGGATCCTTGCTTTTTTTAATTGTTTCTAGAATTTTGTCAATATTGTCTAGCGCTATTTTTAAACCCTCTAAAATATGTGCTCTAGCTTCTGCTTTTCTTAAATCAAACTCGGTTCTCTTAACAACAATATCCTGTCTAAATACTAGAAATACGTCGAGCAACTCTTTTAAAGACATAACTTTTGGGGTACCATCTACAAGAGCTAATAAAATTATTCCAAAGGTATCTCGTAGTTGTGTTTGTTTATATAGTTGATTTAAAACCACTTCTGGAACTGCGTCTCTTTTTGTTTCTATGACAATTCTCATTCCGTCTTTGTCTGATTCGTCTCTAAGCTCTGCTATTCCTTCTATTTTTTTATCCCTGGCCAGGTGTGCTATTTTTTCGATCAAGTTTGCCTTGTTTACCTGATAAGGAATTTCGGTTATAATTAAGGCATCTCTCCCCTTACTGTTTGGTTCAACATGTGCAGTTCCCTGCATCTTTACCTTTCCGCGCCCAGTAGTATATGCGCTTTTTATTCCGTCTAAACCCAGAGCTTTTCCAGCTGTAGGAAAGTCTGGCCCTTTAATATGTTTCATTAAATCTTCAACTTGGCAGTCTGGGTTTTCAATAACTTCTATTAAACCGCCAATAACCTCAGAAAGATTGTGTGGTGGAATTTTAGTTGCCATACCAACCGCAATTCCCTCTGATCCGTTTACTAAAAGGTTTGGGAAAACTGCTGGCAAAACTGCTGGCTCTTTAAGCGTTTCATCAAAATTGTTTGTCCATGCAACGGTTTCTTTGTCTAAATCTCTTAGAAGCTCTCCACCAATTTTTGACATTCTTGACTCTGTATATCTCATTGCCGCAGCTCTATCTCCATCGACAGATCCAAAATTTCCTTGCCCTTGTACAAGCTGGTGTCTCATAGAAAACTCTTGTGCCATTCTAACCATAGCGTCGTATATGGAGCTGTCACCGTGTGGGTGATATTTACCTAAAACATCCCCGACAACTCTTGCAGATTTTTTATAGGGTCTATTCCAATAACAACCAAGGTCGTTCATTCCAAATAAAATTCTTCTGTGTACTGGTTTTAGTCCGTCTCTTGCGTCTGGTAGCGCTCTCGACATAATTACCGACATTGAATAATTTAGGTAGCTTTCTTCTAACTCTGTTAAAAGCTGTTTATCTATTATATTATCTCTTCCTAGGTCCATTTTATATATCTATGTTTGTAGCAAACTTAGCCTTTTCTGTTATAAATTTTCGTCTGTGTTCTACTTCTGTGCCCATTAATTCTCTAAATCTAACATTTGTTTCTTCTTCTTGAATATGATCAACCGTAACCTGCATTAAGCTTCTAGTTTCTGCGTTCATTGTTGTGTCCCAAAGTTGTTCTGCATTCATTTCTCCCAAACCTTTATATCTTTGGATGTTTATTTTTGCACTTTCATTTTCTGATTCAAGCCTTTGAATAACAATGTCTCTCTCTGCGTCTGTATATGCATATCTTTCTTTTCTGCCTTGCTTAATTTTATAGAGTGGTGGCATTGCCATATAAACAAAGCCTCCCTGAACTAAGCTTTTCATTTTTCTCCAGAAAAAGGTTAATAATAGGGTTCTAATATGACTACCATCAACATCTGCGTCTGTCATAATTACAACCTTGTGGTATCTTAACTTTTCTGAGTTAAAGCTATTTGGGTCTTCTTCGTCCTCTCCAAAACCACACCCAAGGGCAGTAATAATAGATTGTATTTCATTATTAGCTAAAAGCTTATCTTCTCTGGCTTTTTCGGAATTAATAACTTTTCCTCTTAGGGGTAATATTGCCTGTGTTCTTCTATCTCTTCCTTGTTTTGCTGTTCCTCCAGCAGAATCCCCCTCAACTAAAAAAATTTCACATTGCATTGGATCTTTATTTGAACAATCAGCAAGCTTTCCTGGCAGTGTTGTTGACCCTAGCCCAGATTTTTTTCTAACTAACTCTCTAGCTTTTTTTGCTGCAATTCTTGCTCTTGCCGCCTCTGCAGCTTTTTCAATAATTTTTTTACCAACTTTTGGATTTTGTTCTAAAAAGGCCTGTATTCCATCGTAAACCACATTGTCTACCATTCCTTTTACTTCGCCGTTTCCTAGTTTGGTTTTTGTTTGTCCTTCAAATTGAGGTTCTTGAACTTTAACAGATAAAACTAATGTTAAACCCTCTCTAAAATCATCTCCTGAAAGGCTAAATTTTTCATTTTTCTTTGTTTTAATTAGGTCATTTTTATTTGCATAACTGTTTAAAGCTCTTGTTAAGGCAGATCTCAACCCCGATAAATGTGTTCCCCCCTCGACTGTATTAATATTATTTACAAATGAAAATATGTTATTATTATAATTTGTACTATATCTTAGCGCCAAATCAACCGGCACCTCTATATCTTCTTTTGAAACAACTATAACTTCATTATGTATTAAGTCCTCTCCTCCATCTAAATATTTTACAAAATCAGATAAACCCCCAGGAAAACAATAGTCAACAGAAGTATCTTCTACTTCATTTTTAAGGGTAATTGATAAATTTTTATTTAAATATGCTAACTCTTTTAACCTTCCTTTAATTGTATCTTCTTGAAATCCTTTATGTGTAAAAATGGTGTGGTCGGGTTTAAATGTAATAATTGTTCCTCTTTTAGAACTTTTACCAATTTTTTCTACGGGCGTAGTGGCATGACCTATTTTATATTCTTGTTTGTAATGAAACCCATCCCTGTGTACCTCAGCTGTAAGGTCTTCTGCAAGGGCATTAACTACCGAAACTCCAACACCGTGTAAACCCCCTGAAACCTTATATGTGTTTTTATCAAATTTTCCACCAGCATGTAAAACTGTCATAACCACCTCAAGCGCTGGCTTACCTTCTTCTTTATGAATTTCTACTGGAATACCTCTTCCATTATCTTCAATAGAAATTGTTCCGTCTGCTTTGATAGTTACAATTATTTCAGTACAAAAACCTGCTAAAGCTTCATCAATACTATTATCAACCACCTCACTTACTAAATGATGATATCCTCTTTTACCAACGTCTCCAATATACATTGCTGGTCTTTTTCTTACTGCTTCTAATCCTTTTAATACAGATATTTTATCTGCACCATAATTACTTTTATTACTCATTTATCCTCACAGGCATTAATAAAATTATTGTTTTTTGATCATTTTCTTTTGGTAAAAAAAGTGTTGCTGAATTTGCATCTTTAAATGTAAAAGAAATCTCTTCTGATGGATATTTGGCAACAGCTTCTTTTAAATATACCGCATTAAATCCTATAGCTAATTCTTCACCCTTATATTCTGCAGACTTAACTGGTGCATAAACTGTTTTGCTTTCTGGTTGATTTACACTTTTAAAATAGACCTTTCCTTCCGAAAAGTTTAAGGAAATTTGGTTTGTGTTTTTATTTGTAGCAATAGATGCTGCTTTAATATTATTTAACATTTCTGTTTTTTGAGCTGTTAATTTTTCTGGATTACTTTCAGGAATTACAGCATTATAGTTTGGAAATTTTTCATCAATTATTTTAGAATAAAAAACATCTTTTCCATTATTTGAAAAAACATAATCCTCACTAAATATTAAAGATGTTTCTTTTTGTCCTTCAAGAAAAGTGTTCAATATATTTAAATATTTTTTTGGAATAATATATCCTTGTCCAATATTGGTTTCATTTTGTCTCGTTATTTTTACCAACCTATGTCCATCTGTTGCAACAAAATCTATTTTATCTTGAGCAAAATTAAAATATGCTCCATTTAAAGCGGGTTTTGTTGGCTCTGCATTTATTGCATATAATAGAGAATTAATAATTTTTTTTAATTTATCAGTTTCAATTGTAAATAATGCTTCATGTTTATTTTCTGGTATTTCAGGATATTCTTGAAAAGGGACTGTTGGAATATCAAAAGATATACCTTTTTCAGATTTAATATTTATATGAGGCCCTGCTATATCTATATCTACTCTTCCTTCATCAATTACAGAAATTATATCATTAACCTCTGATGTAGGAAATAATCCTTCACCATTAGTATTAACTGAGGCTGTTATTTGGGTTTTGATCCCAACTTCCATATCTGTTGAATGTAAAGTGACACCGTGTGCACCTGAAGAAATGTAGGTATAATTAACTAAAGGGTTCTGAGATTTTACTTGTGTTGTTTTTGTTAATTTTGAAAATGCTGCTTGAAGTTCTTTTTTTGTGGTTGAAATGTTCATATTTAGTTATCAATTATAAAAAGATACTTAGTTTTTAACAAGTCTTAATTAGGTATACCTTATATAGGCTGGTTAAGAGAAAATTGATTTTTGACCTATTTTAATGAGTTTTTCCTCTAAAAAATAAAATACTATTATTAAGTATTTATATATATAAAAATAAACACTAATAATAATAACCTTAATATGTTAATAAAGAACAATAAAAGGTTTTTTATAGAGATAAAAAGTATGTTTTTAATATTAACAAAAGAATAAAAAAAGTGTTAATAAAATGTTGAAAAAATAAGAACTATATTTTTATTACATTAATTTTTGATTTGTGGATAAGTGAGTGGATTTCTTTTTATATAAAATTTATTTTTAATTTCTTTTATCCAATTTGAATACCAATCTGATTTTTTTTGATTTAATGCCATTTGTTCAAGATCTAACCAATTTTTATCTAAGCTAGCAGGACCGCCCTCTATTTTTTCATCAACCCATACAATATGGTAACCAAATTGTGTTAAAACAGGCGCACTTGGGGTGTTGAGAGATATATTTTTTATAACATCAACAAGTTCCTTTACTTGATATTGGTCTAAATTTATCATTCCCATGTAACCGCCTTTAGGACCACTTGTTGTATCATCTGAATATTCTTTTACCTTTAATATAAAATCATCTTTATTTTTAATTTCTTTAACAATAGAGGCAGTTTTTTTATATGTTAAATTTTTATCTTCTTCTGAAACGTTTGCACTAATAAGTATATGTCTGGCGTTAACTTTTTCACCACTTCTTTGTAAAACTTCAATTAAATGATATCCAAATTGTGTCTTTACTGGTTCACTTAAAATATTTGGATCTAAAGTAAAAACCATTTTGTCAAATTCTTGGACAAAAGTTCCTCTGGGAACATATCCTAAATTACCACCATTTTCTCCAGATTGTATATCTTCGGAATATTTTTTTGCTGCGTCAGCAAAAGACAATCCAGCAACAATTTCATCTCTAATATCTTGAGTTTTATTAAGTGCTTTTTTTAAAGATTCTTCAGACGGCTTTATTTCTAATAAGAGATGTCTAGTTTTATATAATGTTGGAAATGGAAGAATGCTATCTTTAAAAGTATTATAAAAATTAACAACCTCCCCCCTAGTTACAGAAATGCCAGAAGTTAAGCTCCCCGTATATTTTTCAGCCAATAGTTTGCCCCTCATATCGTCCCGATAAGATCTTTTAAAATCAGATATTTTTCTACCTAATGCCAGTTCAGCTTCTTCTTTTCCACCTGCTTGAGATATAATATTATCTATTTGTCTTTCCAGGGCCCTATCAATATCTTTATCTAAAACTTCAACAGAATCTACTTCCGCCATTTTTATAATTACTAATTGCTCTATCATACTTTCAGAAGATTTTAATAATAGTTTATTATATTCAGTCGGGTTGGTTGTTGGATTAATTCTTTGTTCTGCAGCAAGCGCATTTGCAGCTAAAACAACATCGCTCAAAAGAACTATTTTACCCTCTACCACAGCTGATACCTTATCAAGAAGAATTTCTTCTTGAGCTAAAGCAAAACTAAACAACAACACAATTAATATTTTTTTAATTTTTTTCTCCATTTTTATGTTTCACGTGAAACGAACGCTTTAAATATACTAATAAAATAGATATATCTGTTGGTCTAATACCTGGTATTCTTTGTGCTTGGCCTATTGTTTCTGGCAAAACAGACATAAGCTTTTCCCTTCCCTCATTTGAAATACTTTTTATGTCTTTATAATTAAAATTATAAGGAATAAACATTTCCTCATAAACCTTTAATTTTTCTATTTCTTCTTTTTGTCTATTAATATAACCGCCATATTTAATAATTGTTTCCGCTTCAAATAAAATTTCTTCATAATGAGAGGGAAGACTTTTTTTTATTTCTTCAAAAACCGGTAAATCAAAAGTTTTTATTTCCACTAAGGGCCTTTTCAATAATTGAGCAATTTTAACTGGCTCTGAAATTTTATTTTCACCGAGGGAGGAAAGAGAGGTATTAATTTTATTTGGAGAAATATTTTCTTTTTCTAATAATGAAACAATATTTTGTGTTGCCTTGTTTTTTTTATTTAAATCACTCAAAAGGTTATTATCTAAAAGACCAAGAGTTGTTGAATATTTTAAAAGTCTTTGATCTGCGTTAGAGGCCCTTAGCTGTAATCTATATTCTGCTCGAGAGGTAAACATTCTATAGGGCTCATTAGTGTCTTTTAATACAAGATCATCAATTAAAACGCCTATGTAGGCATCATTTCTTTTTAAAAGAAGGGGAGGTTCACCAAAAATTGTTTGTGATGCATTTATTCCAGCTATCAAACCTTGGGCAGAAGCCTCTTCATAACCTGATGTTCCGTTTATTTGACCAGCTAAATACAAACCCGATATTCCCTTTGTTTCAAGCGAGGTTTTTAGTTGTGACGGAAAAAAGAAGTCATATTCAATGGCATATCCAGGTCTTAAAAACTCTACAGAACCCATTCCTTCAACCGACCTTAAACATTGAAGTTGAATTTTTTCTGGAAGGCTAGTCGAAAAGCCATTAACATATATTTGTTTAGAGTTTGTCCATTCTGGTTCTAATTGAAGTATGTGACTGGGGTTTTGAGAAAATTTATAAACCTTATCCTCTATTGAAGGACAATATCTTGGTCCGGCAGCCATAGTTTCTCCCGAATACATAGCAGACTTAGATAGGTTTTTTAATATAAGTTCGTGGGTTTTTTGGTTTGTTCTAAACGCAAAGCAAGGCTCATCTTTTGGTAAAAACTTTTTTGTTCTATATGATAAAGCTTTTGGTTTTTTGTCTCCATAGCCAGCCAAACCAACAGACCAATCAACAGATGATTTTTTAATTCGAGGGGGTGTTCCGGTTTTTAATCGTCCTGCACTAAAACCAAAAGACAAAAGTGATTCTGTTATTCCTTCTGATCTTTTTTCATCAAGCCTTCCTGCTTTAATTTTTTCTTCACCAATATGTATTAAACCATTTAAAAATGTACCACAGGTCAAAATAGCTGCCTTACAAAAAAGCTCTAAACCATCTGAAAAAACAACAGAAGAAATAGAACCACTCGACTCATTTATTTTTGTAACCTCGCCTTCAACAACACTTAAACCAACATCATTTATGTGTTTTTGAACAACTTTTTCATATTTTATTTTATCTATTTGTGATCTTGGCGACCAAACAGAGCGACCCTTCGAAAGGTTTAGGGTTTTGCTTTGAAGGGTTGCTTGGTCTGCAAAAAAACCCATAACACCACCCAACACATCTAACTCTCTAACCATTTGCCCTTTAGCTAGGCCACCGATTGCAGGGTTACAAGACATCCTGCCTATTGCTTTTATATCCATAGACACTAAAACGACATCAATCCCTAATTTGTGTGCTACCAAAGCAGCTTCAATACCGGCGTGCCCGCCTCCGACAACTACCAACTCACACTTATTATTAGTTCGTTTCACGTGAAACTACTTTCCCACACAAAACGAAGAAAAAACGGAATCTAGAACATCATCTTTTGTTGTTTTGTTTGTTATTTCATCTAAAGAAGTAAGAGCTGCGTTTAGGTCTTCAACAACAAGCTCGAGACCTGAAAAGTTAAGTAGTGAGTTTTTAGCTTTTACTAGTTGTTTTTTGGTCGAAACAAGACAAAAAAGCTGTCTTTGTGATGTTATAATAAACCCATGATCTGAAAATTCAGAAGTAACTTTTTTTAAAATAAGCTTTTTAAGGGAGTATATGTTTTCACCGGTAAGAGCAGAAATAGATATATCATATTCTTTTTTACCCTTACCAAGATCCATTTTGTTGTGAACATATATAACATTATTGTTTTCTGACGACAAAACAGATCCCGAAGGACCTAAATATAAAACAAGATCTGCTGATAAAATTTCTTCATTGCTTTTTTTTACACCAATTTTTTCAACCACGTTTTTTGTTTTTCTAATTCCAGCGGTGTCTTTTAAAACACAGGGAACACCCTCTATGTTTATAGTGTTTTCTAAAACATCTCTTGTTGTTCCTGCAATCTCGCTCACAATAGCTCTATCCTTTTTTAATAATGTGTTAAAAAGGGTGGATTTCCCTGCATTTGTTGGTCCTGCAAGAACAACTGTCGCCCCAGCAGTTAAAATATTAACAGCATCAAAGCTTTCTATTGCTGGGTGAAGGGTGTTAACACACACATCAATAGCTTTGACAGAGTCTGACATAAGATTTGGCTGAAGGTCTTCTTCAGAAATATCTAAATTAAACTCAATTTGACCAATTGTTGTAATAATGTTTTTTTTAATAGCTAAAATATTTTTAAGTAAAGACCCCCTAAGATTTTTATAACTTAATTTTGCACCTAAAATAGATTTTGAAGAAATAAGTGACGCCACAGATTCCGCCTGAGACATGTCCATTTTTCCGTTTAAAAAGGCTCTTTTGGTAAACTCTCCACCTGGAGCGGCCGTTGCACCATAAGAACAACAAAGAGCAATAGTCTTTTCTATAATAACGGGGTTTCCGTGAAGATTGATTTCTACAAGATCTTCACCCGTATAAGTGTTGGGACCAAAAAGAAAGTTAACCACAGCTTCATCATAAACAAACCCATCTACATCTACGAGCGAAAAAAGAGTAGGGGAGTTGTGTTTATTTTTTTTAGAAGAATTATTGATTAGCAGAGAGGTTATTTTGTGCGACTCGTCGCCGGAAATCCTCACAATAGCAATACCGCTAGAACCAAAAGGGGTTGAACACGCAACTACGGTGCCCATATTTTTAACACGGGGAAATAACCCCGCTTAAGCCTCTTTATTAATTATTTTCTGTTGAGCTATTTGCATTACATTAAAGCATAAGTAATAAAGGTTTAAGCCCGATGGAAAGCTGTAAAAAAGAAAGAACATCATTCCAGGAAACATATATTTCATCATCTTTTGAGTGGCTTCTTGTGCCGGATCTCCACCCGAAGGTTGGTTGGCCATACCCGCCTGCATTGTATAATACATGGAGGCTGACATTAAAAAGGGCAACACATTAAAAGGTATTTCTCCAACAAAAAAAAGCGTATCTGCCGCAGAAAGGTCATTAATCCAAAAAACAAAAGACTCACCTCGAAATTCTATAGTATTTCTAAAGACCATAAAAACAGACATAAGTACTGGCATTTGTATTAACATTGGTAAACAGCCAGCAAGAGGGTTGATTTTATGTTCCTGAAACAGCGCTGCAATTTTTTGCTGTTGGACGGTGGGGTTGTTTTTATATTTATTTTTAATGTTATTTAAAAGAGGGTTTATTTCTTGCATTTTTTTAGAAGACCTTAACTGTTTTGCCATTAAGGGGTATGTAACTGTTTTAATTAATATCGCAAAAAGAACTACCACAATACCGTAGTTAGGAATCAAGCCGTACATAAAGATCATAATGCTGTAAACCAACCAAGAAACAGATGAAAGCCACTGCCAACCTAATATTTTTTCTTCAATTCCAACACCCAGGTTGCTTATTTCTCCATATTCAAGAGGGCCCAAATAAAGGGTTGTTTCTTCAAAGTTAATGTTTTGATTTGTTATAACGTCGACAGCAATCCTCTTGTCAGAAGAGTATTTTGCAATTTCAACAAAGTCAGTTTTTTGTGGTACAAAAAACATACCAAAGTATTTTGTTCTATACCCTACAAAATCGGCGGGCCCAGTATATTGTTTTGCTGAGCGTTCTATTGCACCAGATGAAGACCCAAAAAGTCCCGCAGATCCAGCCTTAAAAGACTCAATATCGCCTCCCTGACCTACAAGACCCTCAAGAAACATCCCATCTTGTGATGGCTCTGTAAGGGGAAGACCTCCAACCCAGTCAAGTCTAAAGTTTCCATCTAAAACGTCGTTCTTAATACCCCTTAGGTTTGTATTAATAACCACCTCATAGCTATCGTAGGAAAAAGTTAAATCTTTTTGAACAAAACCCTCACCTATTTGTAACACATAAGAAAGAGTTTCTGTGGGGTTTTCCTCGCTTAGAACGGCAGAGCTTTTTCCCTCAACAAACCAAGACTTTGATTCAGACCAAAAACCATCCAAAAAAACCTCTTCCCCGGATTGGTTTATATAAGAAACGAGAAGATTGTTCTTGTTTACTCCATCAATTAAATCAAGAGAGTTTTCATCCTCTTTAAGATGTTTTGTAACTAAAAAAGAATTAAGAGAACCACCGTTTTTATTGCTTATATCAGCAGTAAAAAGAGGGGTTTCAACAGTATAAATCTTTTCTAAAAATTCGGAAGACTTTAGAACTTGAGCGTCAGATATGATGGGAGTATTTTGTACAGCCTTTGGAGTGGTGTTCTCAACAACAGAAACGACCTCTTTTTCTTGGGGTTCAGGCGAAATAAAATCAAGGTATGTTGGCCAAAATAAAAGGATTGCCCCGATTAATATAAAACCAATGAGCGTTTTTTGATCCATACTACGAAGAAACGGTTAGTTTTTTACGACCCTTTTTTCTTCTCGCGGCCAATACTTTTTTTCCACCCACATTAGAGTTTCTTTCCATAAAGCCGTGCTTGTTTTTTCTTTTCCTATTGCTAGGTTGGTATGTTCTTTTCATAATGCTTTGTTGCCGAAATATAGCCTAATATTATTGTTTGTGAAACAATAAAAACTATCTTAAAAAAGACAAAAAGAAAAGAAAAGTTCTGGTTATAGGTAAAAAAGCATGTTAATCTAATGGAATACAGTTTATTTTTTTTGTTAACAACTTGTGGATAACTATGGATTATAAAAAAATTTGGAATAAAACTAAAAAAGACCTTAAGAGCGTTTTGCCCGAACACGGATATGAAGCCTGGATAGAAACCCTATCTCCCGTTGGAGCAACAAACAACATATTTATCTTAGAGGCTCCAAACCAGTTTGCACATGACTGGATTATTAATAATTATCAAGATCTAATTGTTTCGTCGTTGAGGGAGCACGAAGAAAAGCTAGACCTGAGAGTGGCTATTGCCCCACAGTCGCAACAGAATGTGGTTGCAACCAGCTTAGCAAACAGTGAACCAATAAAGCAAAGCAACACAGGAAGAAGGCACAATATCAACGCGGGAAATACTTTTGATTCCTTCATTGAGGGGCCAAATAGTGTTTTTGCTAAAAATGCAGCCCTAAATGTTTCTAAAAATCCGGGGTCTAGTGACTTTAACCCACTTATTATATATGGAGGAGTTGGATTGGGCAAAACTCACCTACTTCACTCAATTGCAAATACGCTTATTAGAGGCAAAAAACAACTTAATGTTGTGTTAGCTTCTTCAGAAAAATTTACAAACGACTTTATTGCCAGTATTCAGGAAAACAGATCTATGGATTTCTCAAAGGTATACAGAAAGGCAGATGTTCTACTTATAGATGACATACAGTTTTTCCAAGGCAAAGAACAAACACAAGAACAATTTTTTCACACCTTTAATGACCTTTTTACAGCTGGTAAGCAAATTGTAATGACAGCAGACAGGTACCCCGGCGAAATGGTTGGTCTTCAAGACAGGCTTCTTTCTAGGTTTGAGTCTGGACTCCACGCAGATATTCAACCACCAGACTTTGAAACTAGGGTGGCAATACTATCAAAAAAAGCACAACAAAATAATGTAAAAATTTCCAGCGTTTTTTTAGAAAAGATAGCATCACACGTTAGAACAAACATTAGAGATCTTGAAAGCTGTGTAACTAAGATTTTTGCACACGCAACATTTTCTGGAGAAGAAATCAGTGAAGCGCTGGTAGAATCAATTATTAGAGAAAGGCTTGGAGATCAGGGTTATGGACAAGCAACAATACAAGACGTAATCAGTGGGGTTTGCAGTATTTTTGCTGTAAGCCAAGAAGAAATAGTAGGTCAATCCAGAAGAAAAAACATAGCAGAAGCAAGACAGGTAGCTGCATATCTTGCCAGAGAGGTGTTAGATATGCCGCTAAATGCAATAGGCTTACATCTTGGAGGAAGAGACCATACAACAGTTATGCACTCTCATAAAAAAGTGACAGAGCTCCTAAAAAGGGACGACAAGTTTAAAAGACGTGTAGATATTATATATAATGAGTTAAATTTAAACTAGAACATTATAAAGGAAAAAAAATGGCAAAAGGAACAGTAAATAAAGTAACGCTAATTGGAAGGCTGGGGCAGGACCCGGAAATTAGATTTTCTGGTGACGGAAAAGCAATAGCTTCGTTTAGTGTAGCAACAAATGAAAGTTGGAAAAATAAAAACGGAGAAATCCAAGAAAGAACAGAGTGGACAAAGTGCACAGCATTTGGAGGAACAGCAGAAAAATATATCCAACCATATGTCAAAAAAGGAAGTCTGGTTTATATTGAAGGTTCTTTAAAGACAGATAAGTGGCAAGACAAAGATGGAAACGACAAATATTCAACAGGCGTAGTTTTAAATAATTTTGGTGGAATACAAATTTTGGGGGGCGGTGAAGGCGGAGGTTATGAAAGAGCTGGCGGCATGGATCAAACACCTAAAACCTCAGAGGAAAACACAAGCCAAGTTACAGAAGACGACCTACCTTTCTAGTTTTTTAGCGTGAAAACAGCAAAACCGAGAAGCCGAACAACAAGAACTGTTTTAAGTTATGTTTCGGCGCTGCTTTGCTTTATACTTGTTAAGATGAATGTGTCTGGTAAAGAAAATTTACCCAAAAGCGGCCCATATATTTTGGCACCAAACCACATCCACAACATAGATCCATTTCCTCTTTCCGCGGCAATGAAAAAACCAATCACTTATTTAATGGCAGAAGATCAAAACCCGCTAAAGTGGTACGAGGCCTGGGCCCCAATGTCTTATGGGGTTCTTTTGGTAAACAGAAAAAAAATACAACCATCAACAATAAAGGCCCTACACAAACAAATTAAAAACAATGAAATTGTATGCATTTTTCCAGAAGGCACAGCGCTAAGCATAAAATTAAAAGAAGGAAAAAATGGAGCCTCATTCTTTGCGGCGCGACATGAAATACCAATAATTCCAGTTGCAATTTTTGGAACAGAAAAAGCGCTGCCCGCACTAAAAAGGTTTAAAAGAACAAATATTAATATTACTTTTGGAAAACCAATATTTTCTACAAAAGAAGATAAGAAAAACCTTTCTGAGTTAACAAAAAAAACAATGGAAGCAATTAGAAAAATGTTACCAGAAGAGTATTGTTAAAAAGGAGAAAACATGATTTACAATTTAGAAATATCCGCAAACCTAGCTTTTGACCTACTGCGCATTTTATTAGCAGTTTCACTTTTTTTCGTTTGGGTTGTTAGGTACGACAACATTATAAAAGAGTTTAGAGACGACTATAATTTACCAGACTGGCTTAGAGATTTGGTGGGAATAATTAAATTGTCATGTGCGGGTATGATATTGACGAACGATACACAACTTCAAATAGTTGCATTAATCTCAATAGCCTTTTTAATGTGTGCCGCCGTTGCAACTCACATAAGAGTTAAAAACCCTACGCATAAAATGTTACCCGCTATAGCGCTGTTGACGGTTTGCTTAGCCATGCTTTTTTTGGTTTTTTAGTCGTTAAGAAAAACAACCTTACCTAAAATTTTTCGCCTTGCTATGTCTTCAATGGAAGAAACCGCATCCTTCATAGGGACAGTTTTAGATATGAGAGGATTAATTTTGCCTTCAGCCAACAAAGCCCCTAGCGTTTTTAGGTTTTTGGCATGAACAACAGGCTCTTCTTTTTGAAAGCGCCCAATAAATACACCCGAAACAGCGCACCCTTTTAAGAGCATCAGATTAGATGGAAGGGATGGAATTTTTCCCGCAGCAAAGCCTACCACCAAATATGTTCCTCCCCAACCAATCGATCTTAATGCTGGCTCTGAAAAACAATCGCCAACAGGGTCATAAATAATTGAATAACCACCCCTTTTGCTTTTAGATTTTAATTCTTTTGTAAAAGCTATTTGACCGTCTTTGTCTAGTTTTTTACTTCCATAAACAATAACGTCATCAACCCCGTAACCAATACAAACCTCCGCCTTTTCTTTATTAGATACGGCCGCCACAACACGAGCGCCATATGCTTTAGCTATATCTACAGCGGCTAAACCAACACCGCCGGCAGCGCCCAACACTAACACCTCATCCTTTTCGCTAATATTTGCTCTTTGTAGTAGGGCGTGTAAGCTTGTTCCATAAACCATAAAAAAGCCTGCAGCAACATGGTCAGGAAAAGATTGTGGAATGGGAAATGCAAAGGTTTCATGAACAACAACCCTCTCTGCAAAAGCACCAAACCCCTTAAAAAAAACTACACGATCACCAACCCGTAGAGAAGAAACGTCCTTCCCAACAGAGCTTATAACTCCAGCGCCTTCATGGCCCGGGGAAAAGGGAAGGTCGGGTTTAAATTGATATAGACCCTGAACAATTAAGTTGTCGGGATAGTTAAGGCCAGCCGCTTTTACATCTATAACTATTTCGTTGGGGCCTGCTACGGGGTCAGCGGTTTCCTCCCAAGACAGTTCTGATACTGGACCAAACTTTTTACATAATAATGCTTTCATATAACCCCTCTTTTAGTGTTTAAAAACTCTTGTACCTGTAAAAACCATTGAAATTTTATGTTCGTTGCAGGCCTCTATAACTTCCCCGTCTTTAATAGAGCCACCCGGCTGTATGATGGATTTAATTTTGTGTTTTCCCATCAAATCGACAGAATCTCTAAATGGAAAAAAAGCGTCAGAGGCAAGGACGGCTCCAGGGGGAACCTTTGCTTTGGTTAGTGCATATTTTACAGCATCAACCCTACTTGTTTGTCCACCAGAAATACTAATTATTTTTTTGTTATGCGCCACAACAATAGCGTTTGACTTTGCATGCTTAACCGCCTTCCATGCAAGATCAAGCGTTAAAAGCTCAGACTTTGTTGGTGTTTTTTTGGTAACAGTCTTTAGGTTTGAGATGTTTATTTTTGAAAGGTCTGTATCCTGAACGACCCATCCACCAGCAATTTCCTTTCCAAGGCTCTTTTTGGGTTTATATTTTCCCAGAGAAAGCACACGAAGGTTTTTCTTCTTAGCAAAAATAGACAATGCGCCACTATCAAAACTTGGTGCAACAATTATTTCAAAAAAAATCTTATTCAATTCTTTTGCTGTAGACACATCACATCTTTTGTTCATTGCAATAACGCCACCAAAAGCCGATAAAGGATCTACCCTTAGCGCGTTCACAAACGCCCTTTTTGATGTTTTAGCAGAACCAATCCCACACGGCGACCCGTGTTTCACAATAACACAAGAGGGCTCTTTAAATTCATGAAGACACAAAAGAGCCGCCTCACCATCTAAAAAATTGTTGTAAGACATTTCTTTGCCCTGTATCTGCTTTGCTTGCGGCAGACCACAAGAGGGGTATTTTTCATTTAACACCAACGCTTTTTGGTGCGGATTCTCACCATATCTTAAATGGACCGCAGAACCTTGAAGTTCTGTAGAAATTGCGCGGTCATATGATGCACAATGACGGAAAGCCTTTCCCGCTAACGCCAGGCGCTTATCTTCATTTATTCCACCACCCTTAATTGAATTTTGTATACTTTTATAATCCTTGGGGTCAATTATAGCGGTCACCCACTTATTATTCTTAGCCGCCGCCCTAATCATAGTTGGCCCACCTATATCAATATTTTCTATTTTTTCTGACAAGGTAGATGTTGGGTTTTTAGCGATCTTTTGAAATGGATATAGATTACAAACAACCATATCAATCCACAAAATTTTATTTGTTTTTGCCTCGTCTTTATCCCTGTCTCTTTGTCCTAAAATGCCCCCCGCAATATTTGGATGAATTGACTTTACGCGCCCACCAAATATTTCCGGAAACCTAGTTAAAGATGAAACGGACCTAACCTTGATCCCATTTTCTCTTAATTTTTTTGCTGTACCGCCAGTAGCTATAATTTTAACACCACGCTCTTGTAGAAATTGAGCAAATGGCACTATACCGGTCTTGTCTGAAACAGAAAGTAAGGCAGTTTTTGGAACAACTTTATTTGTGGAGCCCATTACGATTCTGGAAGTTCAGGACCCTTTTTATTTACCAGCTTATCTCTGTAAGCAAGACCCACTAAAGCTAGCGCTAAAAGAGCAATAGATGCCGACAAATACAGAGAATCTAAACCCTCAACCGTTTCAAAAGAAATATGTCTCGCTAAAGCAAACATTCCAATGTACAAAGGATACCTTACGGGAATTTTACCTGTTGAAAAGAAGATGTTTACCATTTGCATAATTTCAAGATATATAAAAAGCATCAATACGTTTTGAACTTTTATAATCCCAGAAGAAATGGCATTGCCAATTTCATACCCACAAAGGAATAACACCATCCCCAAAATAACAAGATGCAAACCCTTTTCTATTAAAGAAGTTAATTGATATATCATATTATTCATTTTTACCCCACGATTTAATTGATTCTATAAATGCTTCACCCTCAAGCTGCTGAACCCGCTCTTTTAGGCTTTCAACAGTGTCGTTCTTAAAAACTTTACATTTTTTTTGCACCAAAATTGGACCCCCATCTACCTGTGATGTAACCAGGTGAATTGTACATCCAGTTTCTTTGTCTTTATTTTCTAAGACAGACTCATGAACGCTATTGTTCATCCCGCCAGCATATTTTGGCAACAAAGACGGATGAACATTTAATATTTTTTTATCCCACCTTTCAATAAAAGGCGTTGATAGTATTCTCATAAAGCCAATAAGCAAAACCAAATCTACTTCTTTTTCAACCAACTTTTTACTGATTTGTTGGTCAAACTCTTCTCTACTCTTGTTTTTGTGATTAATAATTGAAAAATCGACACCATATTTTTTTGCTTTATCAAGTATAAGCGCCCGCTCGTTGTTTGTAATAATAATTTCAATAGAGGCGTCCAGATCTCCAGAAAGAATAGCTTCTGCAATGGGGTTTACATCAGTCCCCTTTGTTGAGCCTAATATACCAATTTTAATCATCCCAAAAGAGCCTTCATGTTTTTTATACGAAGACCAATAAGTTTTTTTGTGCCTATATCTTTTCGGTGAAAAAGGTCTCCCTTAACCCCGCAAACACCACTTTCAGCAAGCTTTTCTGCTACCCCAATTTCTTTGTTTATCCCAACATAAGCAGCAGTTCTTGATCCGGTTGCTACAACACCGCCGGAGGTTTTTTGAACAGCGGCAAGATATAGATTGCTGTCATGTGGATTAAAAACCACCTCAAAGTTTTTACTCGGACTGTTTGGGTAGCCGTTGGGCACTGCATATTTACAAACAGTGGCTTCGTTTTTAAAACTAATGTCTAGGTCGGAAAGGGTGCCAGAAACAATAGCGTTGCATATATCAAGAAAATCTGTCTCTAATATGCTTAAGACGTTCATTGCCTCTGGATCACCAAACCTTGCATTATATTCGATAACCCTAACACCGTTTTTTGTTAACATAAACCCACCATATAAAATACCACGAAACTGTTGGCCCGTTTGTTTATAAAGTTCTAGGGCGACACGCTCGTTGGTTCGTTGGGCTTCAAGCACATTTTCTTCTGAAAGAAAGGGTAGGCCGTGATTAGAAAAAGAATATGTCCCCATTCCACCAGTGTTGGGTCCAACATCACCCTCAAAAGCTCTCTTGTGGTCTTGAACAAGGGGCATGTGAGCACAGGTTTTTCCATCACAAAAGCTCATCAAAGAAAATTCTTCCCCCAAAAATTTTTCTTCTATTAAAAATGTCCCACCACTATTTACTATGGAGTTAGCATAAACAAGAGATTCATCAATCGAATGAAGATGTTCTCCAGAAATTTTCACACCCTTTCCACCCATTAAGCCATCGTATTTAATAACGTATTTTTCATTCAAGTGTTGTAAAAAACGTTCGACACCATCAACAGAAGCAAACTCCTTTCTTTCTGGGTTCATTTCTGGACAACAGAGATCTAAGATATTTCTAGCAAACGCCTTACTCGTTTCAATTTTTGCTACCCCTTTCTTGGGCCCAACACAAGGAATACCAATTTTTTCTAGCGCATCTACAAGGCCGGCTTCAAGAGGATTTTCTGGACCAACAATAGCAAGATCAATAGAGAGGTTTTTAATTGACTCTAAGACGCTTGAAATTTCGTTTGGAGACTGCTCAAAATATATTTCAGACAAGTCTTTGATTTGTGGGTTAGTGGTAGAACCAACGCAATAAAGTTGGACAGGAGAAGAGCTTTCTTTAATTTTTCTAGCTATAGCAACTTCCCTTGCGCCAGAACCAATTAAGAGTAAACCAACCATTATTTTTTAGAGCTATCTATCCTACTATTTTCGAGTTGTTTTAAAAAATCTTTAGTTACATTTCCCGCACAATACTCGCCCGTGAACACAGAGTCTTCAAAGCGCTTAATTTTTTTATTTCCGACATGAGCTGAAAGCTTTAAATCATCAAGGTTTTGATAAATTAGTGTGTCGGCACCGATAAATTTTTCTACTTGCTTTACTGTTCTGTTGTGAGCTACCAGCTCAGCAGTTGCGGGCATATCAATACCATAAACATTTTGGTGTCTGATAGGGGGAGCAGCAGAAGCAAAAAAGACCTTCTTTGCGCCATTATTTCTAACCATTTCAATAATCTTTTTTGAGGTATTGCCCCTTACAATAGAGTCGTCTACTAGTAAAACATTTTTATTTTTAAACTCTATCTCAATAGGGCTTAATTTGTGGGCCACAGACCTTTTACGTATACTCTGCCCAGGCATAATGAAAGTTCTTCCTATGTATCTGTTTTTGATAAAACCTTCACGATATTTTATATTTAATTTATGGGCCACCTGCATTGCAGATGTTCTGCTTGTATCCGGAACGGGTATAACAACGTCAATGTCAAGATGACTATATTCTTTTAATATTTTTTCACCCAAATAGTCACCCATTCTCAAGCGAGACTTGTGAACGGAAATAGAGTCTATGGTTGAGTCGGGTCTTGAAAAGTAGACGAACTCAAACAAACAGGGCGTATGATCGGATTTTTTATAACACTGTTTTTTTAATAATTCACCAGATTCAGAAATAATAATTGCTTCACCGGGCCTGACGTCTCTTACAAGGGAATAACCTAAGGCGCTTAGCGCAGCGCTTTCTGAAGCAACCATATAAGAACTCCCGCTTTTACCAAGTACCAAAGGACGAATTCCGTTAGGGTCTCTAAAAGCTACAATACCAACCCCGGCGACAAGCATTGTTACAGCATACCCACCCTCACACTGTTTATATACACTCTTTAAGGCGGAAAAAACGTGAGAATGTTTCAGCGTCCTAAAGTTTGTTTTATAGAGTTCATATGAAAAAAGATTTAGTAAAACTTCAGAGTCAGAACTAGTATTAAATTGACAAAAGTGTGTTTTTAAAAGATTCGCTTTGATTTGTTCGCTATTTGTAAGGGTTCCGTTATGTGCAAGAGAAATATTAACAGGATTTGCAGAATAGAAGGGTTGAGCCTCACTTGCATCTGAGCATCCAGCGGTTGGATAGCGGACATGACCAACGCCTATATTGCCCTCTAAACGCAAAGACTCGTTTGTCTTAAAAACCTCTGTAACAACACCGAGTTCTTTGTGTAAAGACATCTTAGACTTATCCCAAGTAGAAATACCCGCAGCGTCTTGTCCGCGGTGTTGGACTTGTATTAGTGCATCATATATGTCGCCAGCAACATCGTTTTTTTTGTGATATATTCCTACAATTCCACACATATAATTAATATCGCCTTAAAATTTTTTTAATTTCACCAATATAGGTTGACGGGGTTAGAGACAACAAAGTTTTTTTGTCTTTTTCTGAAATATCCAAGGACTCGACTAAAGATAAATATGTTTCTTGGTTTAAAGGTACCCCCCTAGTTAATTTTTTAATTTTAGTATACGCCTTTTTATCACCAGATTTTCTTAAAATAGTTTGAACAGCTTCCGCCAATATGCTCCACTGGTTTTCTAGCTCAGAAGAAAGCTGATCTTTGTTTGGTTGAATTCTATTTAGTCCATTAATAATATTTTTATATGCCAATAAAGAGTGCCCAAAAGCAACGCCAATATTTCTAAAGAGCGTACTTCCGCTTAAATCTCTTTGAAGTCTAGACCTTGAAAGCCTTGATGCTAAAAAAACAAAGCTGGCATTAGAAAGCTCAAGGTTTCCTTCTGCATTTTCAAAAGAGATGGGATTAATTTTATGTGGCATTGTGCTAGACCCCACCTCTCCAGGTTTGTTAATTTGAGTAAAAATATTTCTACTTATATACAGCCAAACATCAACACACATATCCGTTAAAATATTATTAATTCTAACAAAAGCGTGCAAAAGTTCCGCCATAGAATCGTTTGGTTCAATTTGTGTGGTAATTGGGTTGTTTTTTAACCCCAAGCTCCTAATAAATTTTTCAGAAAAGACGGTCCAAGACTCTTTAGGAAAGGCAATTTTGTGTGCAGCGAAGGTTCCAGTAGCTCCAGAAAACTTAGCAAGCAAACTATGTTTTTTTATAAAGGTAATTTGTCTTTCTAGTCTGCTATGGAAAACCGCCATTTCTTTGCCTAGTGTTGTCGTTGTAGCGGGTTGGCCATGAGTTAATGACAGCATCGGCATGTCTTTCGTTTTACCCACCAACAACACTAAAAGAGAGGACAGTTGATCTAGGCTCTCTAGCAAAGATTCATCAACACCGCGTTGAAACATTAAAGAATAGGATGTATTATTAATATCTTCTGATGTTAAGCCAAAATGAATAAAAGGGGTCCATTTTGAAAAACCGTTCTTTTCTAGTTTTTGAGTCAAATACTCAACAACAGCATTAACATCATGTTTCGTCTTTGCCTCAACTCTTTTAACTGCATTGTATTCTTTTTGATCAAAATTTTGATAAAAAGAGTGCAACAGTTTTTGTTCTTTCTTTTTTAAAGACAGATCTTTTTTAAGAGAGCGATGCTCAGACAGTGCAATTAAATATTTAACCTCAACTTCAAGGCGAAACTTCATTAAGGCCTGTTCTGAAAAAAAATTATTTAACTCAGAAACATTTTTTTTATATCTACCATCTAGTGGAGATATGGCGCTCATACTTTTCCTAAGCTCAATATTCTATGTACAGCTAAAGCACAATTGCCCGGGTCAAGAACCGTAAGGACAGGAGTCATACTTGGCATTTGTAGTGTAGAATGAATATTAATGCTCATATCCACCTTGTCTGCAAAGGGAGGACAACCAATAGTTGGTTTACTTGTGTTTGCAGCTACAAACCCAGACAAAGCGTTGGATCTACCCGCTATTGTCACAAAAACAACAGACTCCTCTTGACCATAAGACCTTATAATTTCTAGCACCTTTTCCGGATTTTTATGTGCAGAAGCCGCGTGAGTTTCGTGTTCTACTCCTACGGTATCTAGGGTGGATGTAATTTTATCCGCATGATGTTGATCGGATGTTGATCCCATAATTAATACTGCTTTCATATTAGCTCCTTAATATTGTTTTTTATTCTTTGATCAATGTTGGTTAGGTCGGGAAATTCAAATTTTTCACCGGTAATTAATTCGTATAATAAAATATAGCGGGCAGACAGCTCAACAATTAGTTCATCTGGAGCCTCTGGTAAAACTTTATCATTATAGGGGTCGCAATGCTTTGCAAACCACAGTCGTAGAAATTCTTTGTCAATATTTTGCGGCTCTTCATCATTATTAAAACGAGATTGATATGTTTTTTCAATCCAATATCTACTAGAGTCGGGAGTGTGTATTTCATCAACAAATTTAATATTACCACAAGAATCCTTACCGAGCTCATATTTTGTATCAACCAAGATTAATCCATTTTTTGCAGCTACATCTTGGCCATAATTAAATAAATCTAAGCTCATTTGTGCGGCTTTATCATAATCTTCTTCCGTCATTAGTCCCAGCTCAAGAATTTCACTTTTTGAAACAGGCCTATCATGAATTTTATCTTTCGTAGTTGGTGTGAGCATTGGCTGAGAAAGTTTTTGGTTTTTTTTCAAACCCGAAGGAATTTTATTTCCACAATATTCTTTAGCACCATTTTTGTAGACCGTCCAAAGAGACGTTTCTGTTGATCCGGTAATGTATCCCCTTACAACAAATTCCACCTGAAACACTTCGCACTTTTCAACCAAAGATATGTTGGGGTCGGGAGTACCAATAAGATGGTTTGGAAATATATCTTTTGTCTTTTTAAACCACCACGCACTAACCAAGTTTAAAACGACGCCTTTATAAGGTATTCGAGCAAGAACCCTGTCAAAGGCGCTTTGTCGATCTGTAGAAACCATCAAGACTTTATCCTCTAAGAAATAGGCATCGCGGACCTTGCCCACTTGTTTATTTTTTACGTGAATGTTGGTATCCTGAATTGTGTTATTCAGGTTCTCGCTAATTACCTGATAATATTTGTCGTCAATATTCATGACATTCTTGCGAAATTGGATTACACAAAATATGACTATTTAAGATTAAATCAATGTCTTTTTTTATTTGTTTTTCCTTAGAGTTTATTTCCCAAACAGTACCCTTTAAAATATTTGTTATGTTGTTAAACCCAAAGCGCCTATGTAGGGTCTCCTTCATTTTTCTTCCCCCAATATTTTCTTTTTCTCTAACTAAAAAACGAAATCCAGAGCCCTTATCAATATTAGTGGTTATAAATTCTTTGCTAGGATTAAACAAAACGTCTGTCTCATAAATATTTTCTATATCAAGCACACCGTCATGCTCAATTTCAAGGTGTAAATATTTTTTGATACCAGCATTGGTTTGACCAAGTCTTTCTATACACTTTTCTACTGAAATAGCTTCATTGTCTGCAATAATCATTGATATTAAAAGCTCCGTCGTTTTTTTGGGTTTTTTAAAAGGGGAGATGGTAATTTTTTTTGATTCATACCTTAAAGCTTTATAGCTAAAAACGTCATCTGAATTTAAAAAATTATTTAATGATTTAAAAACAGGGTCGCCCTTATAGGTTCGTTCTGGGTGCGGCATTATGGCCATAACGTTCCCCGCAACATTACCTAGGGCGGCAATATTATCAATTGACCCATTTGGGTTGACCGGAAAATCATTGATGATCTCCCCGTCTTGATTGCAATAGTGATACACAGCTAGGTTGGTGCTTTCTACAACTTCTTGTAGCTTTTTATCCATCACAAATCTTCCTTCGGCGTGTGCTATGGGTATTTGCAAAAGAAGGCCATCATCGGATTTATCAATAAAGGCGGAGACGCTTTCTTTGTTACTTTTTAAATAACACCAAGTATTATAATACCCCGTACCAACAACTTGACCGCTTCTAACGCGCTTATTTTCTGACAACCCAACTATAGTGTCAAATCCCTTATTTCCTGGAACCATCCCAGATTCTACCAAAATTTGTGCACCATTACACACCCCCAAAACAGGCTTACCCACCAAAGCTTGCTTTTTTAATGTGTTTATCACAGGATCAAGGGACGCAATAATACCCGACCTTGATCGATCTTCATAAGAAAAACCCCCAACAATAATATAGCCATCGCAAAGCTCTAGGTTAGATGCAGGCTCATTCCAAAGGTGTGATATAGGAGTCATGCCATTTCTTTCAATAGCAGCAATAGTTTCAAGCTCTGTATTAGAGCCCGGGAACTGAATGACGGCTATTTTAGCCCTACTTGTCATTCAAATAAACTTGTTTAGATGAATCTGTAACCATAGTTCCTATTTCATAACAACCATCTTCGCCAAGCATTTTTATAAGAGAGTCTTTTTGAGATGGACTAACTATAATAGTTAGTCCAATACCCATGTTAAAGGTACGATATAATTCGCTTGTTCTAAGGTCAAGATTTTCTATTAAGAATTGAAAAATAGGAATTTTAGGCCAGGAGTTGATGTTAATTTGAGCTGCCAGCCCACCAGGAAAAACCCTAGGCACATTATCTACTAAGCCACCACCAGTTATATGAGCTAGGCTTTTAGGATGAAACCCACTTTCAATAAGAGTGTTAATCATTTGACTATAGTTTTTATGCGGCGCAAGAAGAGCGTTACCAATAACTGTTTTTTGATCAGAAAGCACATCATCAACCCCCAGATTTAATACATCAAAAATTAGTTTTCTTGCTAAAGAGTAGCCGTTTGTATGTAATCCATTTGATGGAATGCCCATAATCAAATCACCCTCTTTAACAGAGGATCCGTCCACAATATTTTTTCGTTCTATAATTCCCGTTGCAATACCAACCAAATCATATTCATTGGTATGGTAGGTGCCCGGCATTTCAGCCGTTTCTCCGCCAACCAAAGAAACACCAAGATTTTTGCACTCAACAGCAACACTGCTAATAATCTCTGAAACCGTTTTAGGTTCCAAGGAACTGCTAGCGATATAATCAAGAAAGGTTAGCGGCTTTGCGCCAGTTGCTGCTACGTCATTGCAACAAGCGTTGACTAAGTCGTAACCGATGAAATCAAAATTATTACATTTTTGTGCAACAGCCATTTTTGTGCCAACACCATCAATGCTCTGAACCATAACAGGGTCGTCGTACAGACTTACAATATCTTTTATGCTATACATTGCACCAAAACCACCGATAGAAGAGAGAACGTTTTTGTTAAAAGTAGACTGAATAACCTCTTTGGAAGACGCTATCGCGTGATCTGCTTTCTCAATATCTACGCCAGCATCTTTGTATGAAATCTTCTTTTTCATGATAGTAGTTTTTCCCTTAAGGAGTTTTCCCAAACATTTTTTGCTTCATTAATAGATAAGCTAACCCGGTCATTAATAGCTATTGTTTTTTCGCTGCATGTTGTCCCTATAATATCAAAAGGTATATCTTTTTTTTCTAGTATTTTTTCAACATTTTTTGCATCAGCATCATGAACCTCTATTAATATAGACAGATTTTCATTAAACAGTCTTTCTGCGAATTTGTCACTTCCTAGGTGAGCGTTAATTCCGATATTGTTTTGAAATGACATTTTACAAAGGCTCACCGCTAAACCACCCCTAGTAACCACCCTTGAGGAAAGTATTAATTCTTGCGACCCCAAACCAATAAGGCCATTCAGCATTTGACTAAATTGTTTATTAGAAAACCTGTGCACGCTATTGTTGTTTGTTGCTAATAGGCTAGTAACCACACTGCCACCCATTGAATTTTTTTCTCCGCCCAATAAAAACACAACTGAGTCATTAGATTGAAAGCTGTTTTGAATAGACTTGTTAACATCAATATTTTTTCCAAAACAACCAATCATCGGACTAGAAGGTATAGCATTGTCGCCGCTTTGATTGTAAAAGCTAACATTGCCCGCAACAATAGGAAGGTTAGTGTTTTTTTCAAAGTGTAGATCGTCACAACAGTCCCTTATTGCTCGACAGCTTTCTGCAAATTGCCACATTTGTTCTGGTTTTTCGGGATTACCAAAACACAAACAGTCTGTTAGCGCAACCGGAACCGCACCACTTGCGACAACCTTCGCCGTCGCTTCTAAGAGAGCGTGTTGCGCAGTAAGATAGGGATCAATTTTACCAATTTTTGGATTATGCGCTATTGCAACAGCAAAACCATTTTTTCTAATTTCTTCAGGAAAAGAATCATTATTAAAAGGAGCAACGACCCCAGCCTCAGAAACCCCCCGCTCCAAAACCACCTTACCTTGCACTTGTTTATCATAACACTCATATACTGGAGAACGAGAAGCAATATTTTCATTCCCCAATAATTTTAATATGAATTGATCATAGTCTTCAATAGCAGGAAGAGGATCAGATTTTTTGGAAACCACCACTTGTTTTAACGGTCTTTTATAAACAAAGCCCTCATTAATTTTTTTGATAGGACCATCAATAATTTTTTTATTTTTAGCATAAACAGTATAGTGAGGTTCTTTAATAATTTTCCCAACAATTTTTGCTTGAGCCAAAGATGAAACGTTGGGAAAGTCAAATTTTTTATTGTAGTGATCTAATATGATTGGGGTGGTTTCGGGATGACATACCCACATAAATCTTTCTTGAGTTTCGGAGCAGAGAATAACATGGCTCTGTAGGTCATTCATGCTAGTATGAATCTTATCGGCCCAAACCTCAGCTCCCATCCCCGCAGCATCTGCCAACTCTATACTTGCACAAGCGACACCCCCTGCACCTAAATCCTTAAACCCGACCTTGTGTGTCATGTCGTTTTTTTGCAAATACCTAAAGAGGTCATAGCTTGCTTTAAGAATATGTCTTTCTAAAAAGGCGTTAGGCTCTTGAACGGCACCTTTATTTTGTTGTTCTTTTTCTTCTTCAAGCTCTAGTGATGCAAAGCTTGCACCCCCAAAACCGCTATTATCTGTGGGTTTACCTACTAAAATTAAATCATATCCTTCTGCATTTTTGGGAGCCTTTGATCGAATAACATCCTTTTCGCGCACAATTCCAGCAGCAACGACAGTGACCAAGCAGTTGTCATTGTAATCTTTGTCATAATATAGGTCCCCTGCAATATTGGGAATGCCTAGCGGGTTTCCATATCCGGCAATTCCGCTCACTACACCTTCGTGAATCCACTTCGTTTTACTGTTTTTTAAATCGCCAAACCTTAATCCGTCTCCAACAGCAACCACCTCTGCTCCCATACAGCAAACATCCCTAACATTACCACCAATACCAGTTGCAGCACCCTCATAGGGAACGATTTGACTGGGATGATTGTGAGATTCGTGGCTAATCACCAAGCCGTAACGGTTATTGTTTTTATCGGTTGCAATTGAAACTATGCCAGCATCATCTTTTGCTCCTAAAATGACATCCGGACCATCAGTCACAAAGTGTTTGATATGCTCTTTACTGCTTTTATAAGAGCTATGTTCAGACCCCTGTATAGAAAAAAGAACAAGCTCTGCGAGTGTTGGGGGCCTTTTTAAAAAGTCACTCTGAACAGTCTTGGTTTCTTTTATGCTAAGAGGAATGTTTTGTTCAGACAAAACATTTTTAATTTCTTGATCTGAAAGATTGGAAAAGTCAAACGTGTCCCAACTTTCATATTTTTTCATAAAGCAAAAGTTTGGTTTCGATCTGGGCCATATGAAATTAACGAGATTTTATTTCCAGTAAACGCTTCAATTTTCTTAATAAAAGTCTTCAACTCTGGTGGACATTCATCAATATTTTCAATATGGCTTGGTAAAGAGCTCCAGCCATCAAGAGTTTCGTATATAGGTCTAATTTTATTAAAACCCTCTAAATCAGCAGGGACGTGATCGACCTTCTTACCGTCAATTTCATAACCCACACACACTTTGACCTCGGGCAACCCGGTTAACACATCAACCTTTGTTAAAATCAGCTCAGTAAATCCATTTAATTGATTAGCATACTTAAGTTGTACCAAATCAATCCAGCCAATTCTACGAGCTCTTCCAGTTGTTGTACCATACTCTTGTCCTACTTCACGAATTTTGTCTTCAAGCGGAGGGCTAATTTCGGTTGGTAGAGGCCCGCGTCCAACATAAGTAAGATATGCTTTAGCAATTCCAACTATACGCTTTTCTCTATTTAAGCCAATTCCAGAGCCCGCTTCTACTTGACCTGCAACAGTGTTGCTGCTTGTAGTAAATGGATATAATCCATGGTCTACATCCAGACAAGCACCTTGAGCGCCCTCAAATAAAATTTTCTTTCCACTGCGGTCAGCTTGTATAAGTTGCTCTGTAACGTTACCTATATAGGGCTTAATAATTTCTGCATATTGTAAGTATTGGCTAAGAACTTCCTCATAAGAATAGCTAAATGATTCCTCAAATACGTTTTCAACAAGTTTTTTGTTAAACATAAATGATTTTTTTAACCTTTTTGCAAAAACATCTTTGTTTAGAAGATCTATAACACGCAAACCGTGTCGATACATTTTATCTGCATAAACGGGAGCAATTCCAGACCTTGTGCTACCAGCAGCCAAATCGTTTTGAAGAGCAGTTAAATGATGGTCAATATCTACATGATAGGGCATAATAAGGTGTGCACGATCACTTATTAGAAGATTAACCCCAAGCTCCTCTTTCTTTAATAAATCAATTTCTTTAATCAATACGGCGGGATCAATAACAACACCATTACCAATGACAAGCTTACAATTTGGGTGTAATACTCCGGAAGGAATTAAGTGTAATTTAAGAGTTCTGTCGTCTAAAATAATAGTATGGCCAGCATTATTACCGCCTTGAAATCGTACAATATAATCAGACCTAGCTGAGAAAAAATCCGTAACCTTGCCTTTGCCCTCGTCTCCCCACTGGGCGCCAATTATAACTGAGATGTTTCTTTTATTATTTTGCACTTTTTGATTTTGTTGATAAGGTGTAATTTATACTGTGGATTCTACATACCAAAATAATACTTTTAAAACCCTTATTTTTTTTGGGGTTTTATTTCTCAATAGCTGTGCCTTCGTTGGTCAACTAACCATTCCAATGGAGTCAATTGACGAGCCAAATGGGCCCTACGGCATCGGCACCCAAGTCTTTTTCTGGACAGACGAATCAAGGAGCGAACAATATACAACGGACCCAACAGACCTTAGGAAGCTGCAAGTACAAATTTGGTATCCCGCACAAATGAAGGAAGGTTATCAAAAAACAACGCATATGGTGTTTCCTAATAAAACATTAGATGCTATGGCGAACACCCTTAATGTGCCAGTGAATTTTATTGGACATGGAGCACGACTAATGTCAAGCGCTGTCCAAGGAGCGCATCCAGTAGAGGGAGAAAAATTTCCATTGATATTATTTTCGCATGGTGATGGAGGGGTTGCAACCCAAAATCTATCACAGGTTGAAGCGTTGGTAAGCAATGGATATATTGTGATTGCCCCCAACCATACATATAATGCTTCTATTACTTTTGATGAAGAGGGTACCCCAGCTATCTATCAATCCAACATCACGTGGAGCGAACAAACAATATATAGCAAGAAATACTATGCAAATCAATTGATACGATATAGATATTCAGATATTGCTTTTATATTAGATGAAATTTCAAAAAATACCCTACCAGGTTCAATATCAAACCCTTATTATGACATGATCGATTTTGAACGCGTGGGAATGATGGGGCATTCCATGGGAGCAGGAACTAGTTATCACGGACTAATAAATGATAAGCGTATTAAGTCAGCGGTGGCGTTTGATGGGTGGTTTTTTCCCCTTGACCAAAAAACCTTTTCCACAAAAACTAATAAACCATTTATGCATCTAGGCCAAGAGGAGTATTTAAATATAGATATAGACGGTGATATAAATAACTCCGAATCTGGGAAGATTAATTTTGACATTCATAATACCATATTAGAAAACAATTCAAGCTCTTTTGTTGTTTATGTTGAAAAAAGCCTTCATGTTGACTTTACGGACTATAAACAGACATACATTCAAGGAAGACCCTTTACAATTCCGATATCTGATTTCGGAGAGATTTCAAAGAATAAAATTAAAAATATTATGAACAGATCAATTTTAGAGTTTTTTAATTATACGTTTAAAGGTGAAGAATTTGACCCAACGGTCCTAGATCAATATAGTAGCAGTATAAAAGTGAGCTATGATTCTAACTAGTTTTATAAAAAAATGGGAACCTTTACCCAAAAACAGTGTCGGATTTCACAATATTTAAGCTAAAAAAAAGAAAGATTTAATTTTTTTAGTCCATTTCATCGTCGTGAAAGTCAATACTAAAAAAGTATTGACATCAACTAAAACAATCCTCAATTTAAATGGATTTCACATTTGAAGGGATACGTATCCCCCAAACGTGGTATATATATACTGTGAAAAGTATGAATGAAATTAAAAATTATATATACATTAATATATATATAGGGTAAATGAATGAAACAAAATAACAAATTAAAATTTGTATATAAAAACTCATTTGGAGGTAGAATAATGAGAAAACTACGTATGTTAATTGCGCTTCTTGTTCTTCCTACTCTTATGTTTGCACAGTCAACTACTGCTAAATTAGCAGGGGTTGTAGCTGACGCTGACGGTAATCCGTTAGTTGGAGCAAACGTAGTTGTAGAAGGATCAAACTTAGGTGCAGCTACCGATCAATTAGGTAGATACTATATTCTTGACGTCCCTGTTGGTGACTATAACTTGAGAGCCGAGTATATCGGTTATACTACAGTTATAGAAGCTGGTGTAAGTACTTCTGTTGGTTTTACAACAACAGTAGACTTTGCATTAGATGTTGCCTCAGTTGCAGGTCAAGAAGTGACAGTAACAAGAGAAAGACCGTTAATTAATCCGAATGCTACAAACACAACTCGTGTTGTTGATAAAGAGTTGATTGATGCATTTGCTGTGAGAGGGGTTGAGAATATTGTTAACCTTCAAACAGGTGTTGTTAATGGATATTTCCGTGGAAGTAGAAGTGGGGATAGTAGATACTATGTCGACGGCGTTCCTGTAAAAGATGTTTACGGGGGTGGAAATCTATTAAACGGTAACTCTCAATCAGCACTACAAGAAATTTCAGTTCAAACTGGAGGTTTCTCTGCAGAATATGGCGGTGCTAATGGAGGGATTGTAAACATTACTACCAAAACTGGTGGTACACAATGGAGATCAAAAGTAGGAGCAGAAATGTCTTTAGGGGCTGACGCTGGTACTTCTCCTGACAAGTTATACTCAGATGGTTACCAAAATGTAAACTTTGATTTTGGTGGTCCAATCAGTGATAATGTAAAAGTATATTTGTCTGTTGAAGCGAAAGAAAAGGCTGGTGACGTATCATATAGTTACTTCCCTAAATATGACGCTATGCCATTGTCTGAAGTTCCCGCTGACTATTACAGCGATGGTACTGATGGCTTTGTATATGGTAATGACGCAAGTGGTAACAAAATTTCACATATTGAAACTGTTATAAGAGACAACCAAACAGATCCAGCATTATTGGCTTCTGGTGTTGCAGCTTATGATACTACATATGTTGTATATAGTAACTATGAGCGTATGTACGGACAACAACCTCAAGATGACAATAACCGTGTTACAGTTAATGGTAACATGACAATGGATTTTGGTCCATTACGTGTCAAGCTTGGTACACAGGCTTATGATTATGAAGGACATAGTTATAGTTGGAGTAGAGTTCTAGGTGGAACAGACGGTTCATATATTAATGAATCAGATTTCGCTATGGGATACATGAACTTCAGATATACTATTAGTCCATTATCTTATGCTAAAGTTTCGATTTCAAATCAATCTTATGAAACTACAGGTGGTAATGAAAATTACTTACATGATATTGAAGCATATGGTAGAAGAACCAAAGCATTTGGTTCAGCAAATTATTACAAACGTGACGGAACTGGATTTAATCCGCTATCACCAGATGAATTCATCGGTGCAGCAGGTTTTGGATCACAGTACACAAGTTACGATACAAGAAAAACTACAACAAACACCGTGAGCTTTGACTACACTAACCAAATTGGTTACAATGAGTTTAAAGTTGGTGGTTCAGTAGACAGTCACGAAATTAGTCGTTACGGTTTATCTGCATCAGGTGTTGCTAGAGCAATTAGCCAAGTAGATGCTAACTATGACGGCGTAGCTACTAATGAAGAAATCATTGCTGCAGGAAGTGATCCAGCAGACTGGAAGTTCATTAACTACAGAGCTCTATATGTAACAAATCTTGGTTACAATATTTATGGTGATGAGTGGAATGGAACATACAATCAGGATGATCATATGTTATCTCCAGCAGAACCAACACAAACACGTTTCTACGTTCAAGATAAACTTGAATTTAAAGATGTAGTTGTTCAAGTAGGTCTTTCAATGGAATCAATTGATACTGGCGCTATGGCACCAGATTCAGATGGTGACGGATATGGAGATTCTGACGGGTTCAACCACCTATACTTTAATAGACAGCGTGTAGATAGAAATGGTGATGGTAACGGTAACTTTGTTTGGAAAAAAACAAAGAAAGAAACTGCTACACATCCTAGAATTGGTATCTCATTCCCAGTATCCGATCGTACAGTATTCCGTGCGAACTACGGAACACACTGGCAATCAGTTCCAATGTCATATCTATACTTATCAGATTCACAGCTATCAGCAGATATCTTAGCTGGTAATGCTACTGCATCTGAAAACCCTGCGTTAAAACCTGAACGTTCAACTCAGTATGAAATTGGTATTGAGCAACGTATTGGTGCTTTCGCTTCATTAAAAATTGAAGGGTTTTATAAAGAAAGTAAAGATTACTTAACGCTAGCAAATCGTACAGACGCATTTACAAATACTGGTGGTGCAGATACTCAACAAAACTGGGCTCAGTATTTAAATGGAGACGTTATGGTCTCACAAGGTTTGACAACAAACTTTGAAATGCGTAGAACTAGAGGTTTGTATGCGCAAGCAAATTATACATACTCAGAAGCTAGAGGAACTGGATCTTATGGAGCCCAGAACTTCTATGTTACTTGGATTGGTACAGATGATGGATATCCAAAAGCGATGAATCTATTAGACTATGACCAAACTCATACTGCAAACGTAATCCTTGACTGGCGTTCACCGAATGCTACTGGTGCGTTAGCGAATACAGGATTTAATGCTGTAATGAGTTTTGGTAGTGGTACTCGTTTTACACCATCTCAAATCTATAGTACAGTTTTTGAGAACAGATGGGAATTCCCAGAGGGTCCGGTAAACTCAGGTACAATGCCTGCATTTACTAACCTTGATCTTCGTGTAGACAGAGCCTTTAAAATGGGCGGCGTAACAGCAAATGCATATGTTGCAGTGTTTAACGCATTAGACGCAGAACAGGTTAATGATGTTTATCATGGAACCGGTAACGTAGCTGAAGATGGCTGGGTTGCAACTGAAAGTGGGCAACAATGGCTTGCCAATAGATTAGCAACTAACCCTGACGTTGACGCAGAGGCACTTTACCAGGATAATTTAGCATTTCCTAGTAGATGGAGCGCTCCTCGTACAGTTAGAGTTGGTATGAACATTAGTTTTTAATTAAATAAGAAGGTAAAGAGGTAAATATGAAAATCTTAAAGAATATTACCGTTTTCACATTGGTGATGTTACTGTCAGTTACAACTGGCCTTGAAGCGAGAGACAAAAATGTCTCTAACTTTAGTAGTACATCCAATTATGTGGATTCTGTCGGTACGTTCGATGGGAATAAAATCTATGCAGACGTTGCCAATAATGGTCTCTTTCTGGATTACCATGTTTCTGGTGATTCAGCATTAGAGTGGCCAAAAGGCACGGGTGCACACTCTATCTTCCAATCCGCATTATGGATGGGAGCTACAGTGAATGGATCTATTCGAACTATCGTTGGAGATTATACACAAGACATGGGTCCAGGTCCATGGGGTGGTGACCCGCTAGCTGCGGTGCACAGAATCTATAAAGTAGAGAAATCTATGCTAGCTTCTCCCCTTGACTTCGCTGACTTCCAAGAATGGCCAGTTGATTTTGGTGCACCTTGGGTTGACGTAGATGGTGACGGAGTTTATAGTCCATTACCAGGCGGAACTGATCATCCAGAATTCCTAGGAGACCAAGTACTTTGGTTTGTTAGTAATGATGGTGACCCTGCATACAAATTGAATTTTGGAACATCACCACTTAACGTGGAGATTCAAACAACTATGTTTGGTTTTGATAGACCTGACGTATTTGGTGACATGGTGTTCTTAAAGCAATTAATTATAAATAAAGGTTCAGATGACCTAGTTGATACTTACATGGGACTATGGTCAGACCCAGACTTAGGAAATGCCGGTGACGACTTTGTTGGTTGTGACGTTGCATTAGGTCTTGGTTATGTTTGGAATGACGGCGCTGACAGTGTCTACGATAACTTAAGCGTAGGAACACCAGCAGCTGGGTATGACTTCTTCCAAGGTCCAATGGTAGATTGTGACGCAACAGAAGATTGTACAGAAGGTGCTAAAATGTTTGGTACTCGTCATCCAGGTAAAAAGAACCTTCAGATGTCATCATTTGCATTTTATATTAATGGAGATGCGACATATACTGACCCAGCTGATGAAACAGAGGGGTACTTTTATTTGCAAGGTTTAAGAAAAGACGGAAGTGCATATCCAAATGAAATAGCCGGTGATCTTTATGATCAACGTTTTTGTTTCTATGGAGACCCTACTGTTACACATAGTAACGCTAACCCCGTTGATGGAAACTATGCAGCTTCAGCTGATAGACGTTTCCTAATGAGTGTTGGACCATTTACTATGGCAGCAGGCGACTCACAAGAAGTAGTGTTTGGTATATTCCACGCTGCTGGTGGTGATGCGTTATCTTCTGTGTCTTACCTAAAAGAGATAGATGCCTTAGCTCAAACAGCTTATGACATTGACTTTGCTCTTCCTGACTCACCTCCTTCACCAAGCGTGACTGCGAGTGCGTTAGCAGATCAAATAACATTAGTTTGGGGTGATGAACCTGAAAGCTATAATGTTGTCAGTGAAGTTGACTTAGATGCTGCAGGTAATCCTACTAACTTTGTATTCGAAGGATACAATGTATATCAGCATGAAACTGCTACAGGCGGTGGAGCTAAGAAAAGATTAGCTACATACGATGTTATAAATGGAACTACTGAAATTTATGATACTGTATTTAACGCTGAATTAGGTGAGAACATTAGTATTAGAACACAATTTGGTTCAGATAGTGGATTAGCACACTTTGAATCTATCACAACAGATGGATTGAATGGTAATTCAAAACTGATCACAAATCGTGCCTACTATTATTCTGTAACCGCATATGGTTACAATGCGGACGGTATTCCAAAAACATTGGAAAGTAGTCCTAGATATTTAACTGTAAGACCAGAAGTTCCTAACACTGCTGCTGTGGGTGATAATACAGCCTCAGCCGGAGATGTTATTACAACTGTACATACTGGACCTTCTCAAGGTTCTGTTGATGTAGTTGTAGTGGATGCCGGTCAAATGACAGGTGACAGTTACACAGTAACAATGGATGATGCAATGCCAGATGGTACTGTAGCTGTTAACTGGACACTAACAAATGATATGACTGGTGAAGTTCTTATCGCTAACAACGCTGTTGTTGGTGGTGTGAATACTGCATCAGGCGTTGAAGTTGGTCCAGGCGGAACGCCAGTAGTTGAAGGTATTCAATTACTAGTGAACGGTCCTCAAGAAGATCTACTTTCAGTAGAAGAATGGACAGCGCCTTGGTTAGACGCAAATGAACAAAGAGACAATGCGGTTTCTTATGTTCCTTTTGCTAGTTTAGGTCGTACAGGATATATTTTAGAAAATAGAGCAGGTGTAGCGTACTCCCCACCATATAATCGTGACTTTGACCGATTTAATTATTGGGAATCAGATGACGTTGAACTTGACTTTAGTACTCCATCAGTAGGGTATGATTATATTTATGAGTGGACCAATAGTATGGTTCCATTCTCAGCATTCAGACACAATTTTGCTACTGGAAACAAAGAGCAAATGTACGCTGGGTACTGGGATTATAATGCAAACTTTACCTTTGATCTTGATGGTGCAAGCTGGGTAGGACCTGTTTACGGTGCTCCAGGTTGGGAACCAATCTACTGTTTTGTAGGTATGGTTGCGACTCCATATGATCCAGCTAAAGAAGCTCAATATCTTGCTGAAGATGACCTAACTACATCAGGTGGTTGTGGATGGGGATCAGGCGGTTCATGCGATAACACTACTACAAGTGGCGCAACAATCGGCTATCCATACATGACAGCAACAATGTTTACTGATTACTTAGGCTCAGGATTATTACCAACAGCAGATGGACTAGCGGCATACGGTAGTTCATGGGTTGGTGCAAGTTCTGTAGTATTTAAAATGAGTAAACCAAATTCATCAGCAGACACGTTTACGTTTACTACTGAAGGATTAGGTATGATGGCTAATGCGTTCGATCCAGATCGTATTTCAGTATGGCCAAACCCTTATTACGGATATAACCCAGAAGAGCGTGATGCGCTTGATCGTAGAGTGATGTTTAGTCACTTACCTGAAGAAGGTCCTGCGACAATTCGTATCTTTGCACTTGATGGTACCTTAGTAAGAACAATTCACCACAATGATACAGCATCACAACATGCAACATGGGATATGAAGAATAACTTCGAATTACCAGTTGCTAGTGGAATGTATGTGGCACACGTAGAGACTAACCACGGAGATAAAATCCTGAAGTTAGCTGTAATTCAACCAGAACAACGTCTAGACGTTTATTAAGGAAAAGGAGAATATGAAAATGAAAAATACATTTAAAATCTTCCTTGGATGCGCAGTGTTGGTTTCAGCACTAACTGCTGGTACGGTAAGATCACAGGGTACCGCTGGTGCCTCACAGCTTCTTATCCCGGTAGGTACTGAGACAGTAGCTCTTAGCGGAACGAACGTTGGTACCGTAGCTGGAATAGATGCATTATTTACTAATGTAGCTGGTCTAGCAAGACACAACTCTGGTTTACAAGGAACAGTTTCAACTACATCTTACATTGCAGACATCGACGTGATGTATGCAGGTATGGTTATAGCGATGGGCGAAACAGGAACATTTGGAATGACATTAAAGTCATTAGACTTTGGTGATATCCCAAAAACTACTGCATTTGCTCCTGAGGGAGATGGTCAAACATTCTCTCCTAGTTTTTTCACAGCAACAGCAGGGTTTGCGAAAGCATTCTCTGACCGTGTTAATGTTGGTGTTGCAACAAAGATGGTTTCTGAGACAATCGAAGAAACATCTGCAACAGGATTTGCATTTGACGTAGGTGTCCAATACAAGTTCCCTGACCAACCACTAACAGTAGGTGTTGCAATGAAAAATGTTGGTAGTAGAATGCATTATGATGGTATTAACCTTGATCAGAACCTCACACCAGAGGGAGCTGAATCAGGTTCATCATCTGAAACATTTAGAATTGTTGCAGACAACTTTGCTCTGCCAACAAGTCTAGATCTTTCTGCAACCTACTCATTGCTTAACAACTTAGATGTAAGCACAACTTTCACTAATCACTCATACCAATCAAATACTTTAGCATTTGGTGCTAAGTATATGTTAGGTAGTGCTTGGGTGGGTGCAGCTACAGTAATGACTGTAGGTGATGACTCACAACCAGCTGACGTTTCAGACGCTGACTGGGAAGAGTGGAGCGGAACCAATTGGGGAGCTTCAATGGGTGCAGGTGTAACAGTGCCAGTAGGTGACTACACAATGCATGTTTCATATGCTATGAGAACAGCGAACGAATACTTCGATGATCACAGCACTATGCAAGTTACCTTTGATTTCTAAACTGTTGAGTTAAGGATTCAAATTGAAAGGGGCTCTTTTTAGAGCCCCTTTTTATTTATAAGATATGTTATGAAAGCAAACTATTGATCAAACAATAATTCAATATTGTTTTGTAAGTAGTTAGATGGAATGTTCTGTCCTAAAAAATATCTACCAGACTCATCATCAAAATGCATTTCCCAATGTAGGTGTGCACCTTTTTCATTCCTAAGTGCTCCATCTGATGTACCAGTATTGCCAGAAAAACCAATTAGCATACCTTTCTCCACTTTGGTCCCAGGTACAATATTTTCTGCAATCTTAGACAGATGCGCATATACACTGATAGTTCTAAATTTAGAAGTAATAGAATACCCATGATCAATAACAATTGACTTTCCAAGTAATATAAAATGATAAATATCATCCGGAGTCTTACCTAATCCTTCAGAGGTAGCTAGAAGGGCGTTATATGTGTCAATATCAACATCACTATGCTGAGGGTTGCTCCTTATAACAATACCATCATAAACAGCTGCTATGGGCCCATTTAGTGGAACTGAAAAATCAATACCTGCATGAGTACCCGATCGATAATCTCTACTAGCATTTGGGAGCAAATTTAATATTGATGGAACAACATAATCTTCCGAAGGCAATTGAATTCTAGTTAATAGTTCTGAATAATGCAGGTTAGTTGTTTCATCTATATAAAATAAAAAGTTTTCTTTTGATAGTAGCTGTTCTGACTCTAAGTCTATTGATGTAGTAGGTGCAGCACATGCACTTAATGCCAACATAACGCCCAGGTAATTTTTAATATTCATTGTCATTTAATAGTATATAATATTCCGTTATACATCAGACTTAATTTAAGCATACTTCTACTCTCTTCATCAATCCATATTTTTATTATTGAGCTATTCATCACCGCTAAATTAAGTGGGTTTGATTTATCTGAAGCCTTTTCTTCCTCACTTTTAATGTCAAGCCTGTACAATAAAACCCTTTTTTCAGTTTTATTATAATCCAACGTATCTTCCTTGGCATATAAAAATCTTATTTTAACTTCTTGGCCATCTAAGAGCTCAACTGAATCTTCCCACTTAGCATCAACAATGTCAATTTCAGGGTTTAGCAATAACCTATTAATTAGATTTTTTTTTCTTTCCAAGTTTTGATCTACAAATTCTAAATCATCTTCAATTAAAAATTTTCCAAAGTTGAGCGTTTTCACTGTGAGAGTTGTGCTATCTATAGATAGGGTCATTCCCTTAATAGAATCATATAAATAGATATCATACTGTTTAGATTGTGCGACAGTAAGACCATTAATAGTCAAAAATATAAGTAGATAATTTATTTTATGAGTGAATTTCAACACTATAACAATATTAGTGAAGCAATGATAAAATATAGCGCTACGCCCAAAATATCAATAGCTGTAGTTACAAATGGACCGGTTGAAATTGCTGGATCAAAATTCAATTTCTTTAGTATTAGTGGTACGCTAGCTCCTACCGCAGTAGCAATTGTCATAGAACAAGCAATACTTAGCCCTATCACCACACCAAGATTTTCTAACTGTATTCCGGTTATTAATTCAGAAGTTGCACCAACCAATATACCATACCCGACCCCTAAAATCGCACCTACAATAATTTCTTTTACTATAAGAGGAAGAGTATTGCCAACATCAACCCTTCCAGTGGCCAACCCACGGACAATAATAGTAGATGATTGTGTGCCAATATTACCTCCAATCCCAATAATAACTGG
>Ga0208954_1000007_pt1 | contig 92933 bp, 93 predicted proteins | sample AOAMet2_C33A6_35_2_FD_188081 | JGI IMG/M metagenome (GOLD analysis project Ga0208954, IMG submission 188081) | Ammonia-oxidizing marine microbial communities from Monterey Bay, California, USA - C0912_C33A6_35 (SPAdes) | ecosystem: Environmental > Aquatic > Marine > Intertidal zone | place...
CCCTAGATTGTTGAGGCGAAGCTTTCTTATTAATTGTTATTGCGAAAGATTCTTAACTAGAATATTTTCACTTTTAATCTTCAGAGGATAGTTTTTTTTTAGTATATTTTAAAAAAAAAGAAAAACTTATACATAATTATGTGAATAATGGGGATAAGTATAATAAAAATATATATTTTTTTCTAACTTAGGAATCTCTTTGCATAAATAATTACCAACAGATGAATATTATATAGTCTAATTAAATATCAATAACGGAGTAATTAATGAAAAATTTAAGAAGAATTGTAACTGGACATAATGAAGCCGGAAAATCAATTATTATGATTGATGGAAAACCATCAAGAACAATAGGTGAGGATGTCGGAGGTTTATTTGAAATCTGGAATACTGATGGAAAAGAAATAAACTCTCTAAGTAATAAAGATTTGGCAGATATAGATATCATTCTCTCACCAATTGAAAATGGAACTAAATTTCGATATTTTGCCATTCACCCAACACCAGATGGTATTCCTAAAGAGAAATTAGAGGCGGCGGCGGCATTAGCTTTTGAAAAAATTGGAGCGGCACATGAAAGAATTGATACCTCTAAGCACCATGCAATGCACCAGACTAAAACAATTGATTATATTATATTACTTGAAGGGGATGTAACCCTCATATTGGACGAAGATGAGGTCCAACTCAAACCATTTAATGTAGTAGTCCAAAGAGGTACAAATCACGCATGGGTTAACAATGGAACTGAGCCTGCTTTATTGATTGCTGTCTTAATAGATAGCGAATTTAAAGAATAATTAATAACTATTTTGAATTGTACTCTTTGAGTCTGTTTTCTATATCGTTTGGATAAGTCCAATCATCGCCCATAACCTGACTAACTTGAAGATCTTGCGGAATTTTATTTAAACCTATTATTTTATCTACCTCTTGATGCCAATGATAGATTCTTGCTTCTTGGTAACTCAGAGGAACTCCATCAAAAGCATAAGAGTCAACAGCTTTTTGAATCCAGCCACCAAATTGTAAATCCTCAGCCAAGACATCGTTAAAGCCTTCTATCTGTGAATCCCATATTGCTGGTCTCTCCCCATCACCCCAATCTGGGGCAATCCACATAACATCAAAAGTGCATTCATTAATACTTGTAGGCCACCACATTAATATGGGGAAACCTCTTTCAGACATTGGAGTTACTAGGTTTGGCATTAAATTATATGATTGTGTGCAGGTTCTAGCAATGTAACCAGCAGTTTCTATCTCTGGTCTTGGATCGCTTGTGGAGGGATCGATACCCAACCTTTTTGAAGAATTTGGTATTGGATGATAGCTAGTTGAATTTGGATCTGAATCATCTGCACTTCCATAAACGGGTAAATCTGGATACGACCTACTAGGCGCCACCATTCGGCCATGGCCATGAGAATAAAAAGTATTAACATTGCCCCTATAGTCTAAACCTACATGAACTGTCTTAGGGTGAATTGATTGAACATGGTAAACTTCCATATTGGCTTCCATGGCAATCTTCCAGTTACATTTAACATTATAGCTATATTGATCAACAAGGCGAAGAGAACCTAATTGAAATTCCTTAAACTCATCATAAATTGGTCCTAAGCTTTCTTTTAAAGTTATAGCTTCTAGATCAAAATTTATAAAAATTAGATTCCCAAGAAGTTCAATTTTAATCTTATGAAGACTCCTGCAACTATCATCAAAATCTACAAAATCCTGAGGGTCTCTTTTGCCAATCAAATCACCATCATAATTATAATTCCAACCATGATATCCACATACTAAGCTTTTTGCTTGGCCATACTCCTCTCGGACAATAGCCGCTCCTCTATGACGACACATATTATAAAAAGCTGTTACTTCGGTTGTATTTTTTCTAACAAGAATTACTGGCTGACCTGTTTTTTCCCAGAGCTTATAACTCCCGACTTCGGGAATTTCATCTAAATGGCCAGCTAAGAGCCATGTTTTTTTCCACAGATTTTCTTTTTCTAATTCATAAAAATCTTTATCTTTATATCGCTTCCCTGGTAGATCAGGTAATTTTGGAAAGCTTTTAGGCGGAGCCTTTCTTTGTCTCTCATACTCAATGAGATTTTTAATTTTTTCTATCTGATTCTGATCCATAGAAATTACCTCTAAATTTTAGGAATATTAATTAAATAAAGAAATTATAAAAAAATCAATTAATTTATACAATCTGACCTGATCTTACATCAGTATAACCATTAGTATTATAAACTATTGAACCATTAACAATAACAGTTTCATATCCCTTAGAATAACGCATATATCGACTAGCTTCTCCGGGAAAGTCATTGACGAAAGCTTCATTAGAAATCCCAACTTTATTAATATCGAATATAACTAAATCTGCAGCCTTGCCATTTTCAATAACACCTCTGTCATTGAGACCCCAATCGTTTGCGACCTCTTGTGTCATTCGGTGGATAGCCGTTGATAATGAAATCTTTTCAGTATCCCTAACATAGTGCTCTAAAAGATGAGTGGTGTCTCCAGTTCCACAAAACTGTGTGATATGAGCACCAGCATCCGAAGCACCAAAGTGACAAAGTTCGTTCATAATTAAATATGAAACTGACTCCTTGTCTGAATTTATAATATCGACCAATTGAAATTCTGTTTTTAAATCATCTTCCAAGGCTATATCCAAAATCACCTGGCCAATATCCTTACCTTCAGCCTCTGCAATTTCTATAAGATATTTACCCTGATATGATTTATTCTGAGATGAATATATTTCTCCAACCTTTAACATTGGAAGAGCTGCGCTCATACCTTTTGCATTTTTAGCTTCATCTATTAAAATTTTTTGTTTTTCATCATCTGCAAAAGCCAATTTTCTATCATCAAGTGGAAGATCCATTATTGCTTTCCAGGTTGGCATTCCAAAAAGTAACATACTTGTTTCTGATAAACGCATATTTAAATCAAAACAACGAGGCATAGTTTGTCCAAAAACTTTAGCTCCCCTGTCTCTCTCTTTTTGAAGTGCAGCCATAATTTGCTCTGCTTTTGGTGCATCTGGAGTTGATAGTACTGGTTGAAAAGTACACATAATTCCAGTTTCCAAACTAATATCACCTAACTCTTCAATATTTTTTAACTGTGTCTCCATATCGATAAAATAAGGAACAACCTGCCAAACACCTCTACCAGTTTTTGTTGCTGCGCGCGCAAGTTCAATCTTTTCCTTTTTACATGAGAAACGACTAGGGACAGGATCAAAATTTTCATCGACATCTACATATGATGATGAAACTCCAAGCGCCCCATCCTCCATAGATTTCTCAACAATATCACACATCTCTTTAATTTCTTCGTCTGTAGCTTTTCTTTTCTGGCTATCTTCTCCCATCACATAAAGACGAACGGCCGAATGTCCTATAAGTGCACCTACGTTAATCCCAAGGGTTGGTTTTATATGATCAAGGTATTCTCCAAATGTCTCCCATGAAAAAGGAACGGCGGCATCAAAGGTTGGTTTTTTAATATCTTCAATTACTTGAAACATAGAAATAATTTTATCTTGTCCACCATTTTTTATTGGCGCAAGCGAGAGTGAACAATTTCCTGTTACTACTGTGGTTACCCCGTGCTCTATAGAAGGCGTAGCATACCCATCCCAGCATAACTGAGGATCAAAATGTGTGTGAATATCAATAAATCCAGGAGCTAGTATATTTCCTTTGGCATCAACTTCATTAATGTAATTATTTTTTACATTACCAATTTCCTTAATAATACCGTTTTCTATAGCAACATCACCCTTGAACGGATCTGCCCCGGTTCCATCTACAATGGTTGCATTACGAATAACTAATGAATTTTCTGACACAAAGCTTCTCCCCCTTTATTATTAAAAGTATACTTTCCTAGATAAAAAAAATTGTCTAGAGTTATTATAAAAAAATTAAAGGTATTAAAGTGTTTCAGTCAAATCGGCCAATCATTCAAATTGCTTACGCGGTAGACGATATAAAAAAATCAGCAGAACTTTGGTCCAAGAAATTTAATATTGGTCCTTTTTATATTAATGAGCATATAAAATTATCCAATACATTGGTGAATGGTAAAGAAGGCGAATTTGATCATTCATCGGCCTATGGGTGGAAAGAAAATATGATGATTGAATTGATATGCGATCATAAAATTCAAGAATCGCCTCTTAACAGCAATCGATCAGGAATTCACCATATTGCCTGGATTGCTCCTGATTTTGAAAAAGAAAAAATACTTTTAGAATCTAATAACTGCGCTGAGGTTCTTTCTGCAAATTCTGGACATAGAGATGGGATGAAATTTGCTTGGTTTGACCCTCAAAATGAAATGAATCATTTTTATGAAATTTATGAAGATACGGATGATATCAGGAACTTTTATTCCTTTTTATATGAGGAGTCTAAAATTTGGGACGGCCATAATCCTGTAAGAAATGTCAAAGATATTGGTGTCTAATTTAATCAATCTATATATTGCAAATAAGAAATACTTATCTAATATTTTTTTCATGTTTAATTAATTATGGAGACAGTAAATGAAATTAGTGACAGTTTTTAGTGCATCTGGAAGGCCTGGCCTTGCCCAAGTAAGGCAGCTTTTGCTGGCTGGTTATAAAGTTCGTGCAGTTACTCGTGAGAGTAAAAGGTTAGAAAACTTTGATGGAATAGAAATTGTTTCAGCTGATTATAACGATCCAGATTCAGTTTATGATGCTTGCCAAGGTTCTGATACAGTTTTTTTTACTGCCCCGTCTTTTGAAGAGTCTCACAAAGGAATGGATTTTTGCGCTACTGTAGGTACTTCAGCAAAAAAAGCTGGTGTTAGAAGAATTATTTTTAATACATGTTGTTGGGGAAATGACGAAGAGGAGGTTGGTCAAGCTGCATATGATGCCAGTAGGCTAATGATCAATACACTTATGCAGGCAGGTGTTCCTACTACCACATTTCGCCCTGTTATTTTTATGGATAATCTTTTAACTGATTGGGCTAGAAGAGATATACTAGAAAATAATATATATACTTACCCTCATTACCCTGACTTAGAGGCTAATTGGATTTGCCTTGATGACGTCGCCAAATTCATGATAGCTGCAATAGATAGGGACGACCTAATTGGAAGAAGAATAGTCATAGGAGGAGAAGAGGCATTTGTTCCTCAAAGAGTTGCCGATATGCTGTCAGGTCGATTTGGTAAAAAAATAGAATATAGACAACTTCCTTTAAAGGATTTTGCAAAAAGACTTTTTGATATTTTCTATTCCAATACAGAAGGGGCCAATGAGAATGATTTTATCGAATCTATGTCTGACTTTTATAGATTTACTAATGAAACTCACTATAAACCTTTCAAGGTTGATATGGCGCCAGTTTTAAAAGAAATTCCAATTAAATTAAAACCATTTAGCGAATGGATGAATGAAATAGATTGGGATGAAACGATAGATACTAATGCAGGTTAACGAAAATTATCATTAACATATTCAAGGCCTTTGGATCCCGGACAAAGATCATTTTCTTTTAAGGTATTCAAAGGTTTTTTATTTGAGTTGATCACGTCATGCAAATCTGCTTCATTTTTATCCAAGTAAATTACACCAGTAACAATTTTGCCATCTTCTTGGGTTTCATTTAAAACTTTTAATGAGTTAGTTCTGCTGTAGGGATTATGACTTTTATCTAATTTATGCAGAATCATTTTCGATCCATCATGAATCTGAACTTCCTTAGAAGTCCCCTCTTCATATTCAATAGTTATTTCTTCTTTTTCAGGAATGAAGTCTAGATAGCCAAGCGCCTCATTATGATCACGGAAATATTCATAACTTTTTGTTGACTGAGTGTGATTATTAAAAGTAACACAAGGAGATACAATATCAATAAAAGCAAAACCTTTATAGCTCAGGGCTGCCGTCATTAAAGGTATCAATTGATCCTTATCTCCTGAAAAACTTCGAGCAACAAATCCTGCCCCCAATTGTATTGCTAAAGCTGCTAAATCAATAGATTCAAAAGGATTATCCTCTCCTTTTTTACTTTTAGAGTTTTTATCATTTGTGGCTGAGAACTGACCTTTAGTAAGACCATATGTTCCATTATTATCTACTATATAAAGCATATTTAAACGTCTTCTAATGACGTGACAGAATTGACCTAATCCTATTGAAGCAGTATCACCGTCACCAGAAACACCAAGATAATACAAGTCTCTGTTAGCAAGGTTCGCCCCTGTTGCAACAGATGGCATTCGTCCATGAACTGAATTAAAGCCATGAGATTTATTTAAAAAATAGGTAGGGGTTTTTGAAGAGCATCCAATACCTGACAATTTAGCTAATTTATGGGCAGGAATTGATAGATTAAAGCAAGCTTCAATAATTGCCGATGAAACTGAGTCATGACCGCAACCCGCACACAATGTAGAGAGAGCTCCCTCGTAATCTCTTCGGGTAAGACCTAATTTATTCTTAGGTAATTTAGGATGATGCACTGAAGGTTTTTTTATGAAACTCATTTAATTACTCACGCTGCTGATTTTTTTTTCTTTAATGATTTTATATTAAATTGATTTTTCTTTAGAAGGTCTAAAAACGACTTAACAATAAAATCAGCTGTTACTGGACTACCATCAAAATTAAGAATTGAATATATATTTGAACCATTTTTATTAAGCTCATTTATAAGTAAAGATCGCATTTGGGCATCTCTATTTTGTTCCATAACGATAACGTGTTCATGGTCATCTATAAAAGTTGAAATACCTCTACCGAATGGAAAAGATCTTATTCTCAAAAGATCTACAGCATAGCCTTGATCCTCAAGAATATCATTAGCTTCATCAACTGCAACGGATGTAGACCCAAAGTATATTAATCCGACCTTTGTATCTTTTTTTGCTTTTTTGCGTATTGATTTAGGTAAAAATTTTAAAGATTTTTTAAATTTTTTAGTAATGCGCATCATATTATCAGCATTAATCCTTCCATCTTCTGTATAACCAGCAAAAGCATCATGGGAAGTTCCTCGTGTAAAATATGAACCTTTTGTTTCGTGTGCTCCCGGAAGAGTTCGATAGGGAATTCCATCTCCATCAACATCAAGATACCTCCCCCAATTAACCAAATCATCAAGATCTTTCTTTTTTAAAACCTTACCCCTTTGGAACTTATTATCATCGTTCCATTGGAGAGGATCAGTTACCCAATCGTTCATACCAATATCGAGATCACTCATTACAATAATTGGTGTTTGTAATATCTCAGCAAGGTCGAATGATTGCGCTGCCATTTCAAAACATTCTTTTGGGTCTGAGGGAAAAAGAAGTACATGCTTAGTGTCTCCGTGCGAGGCATAAGCGCATGATAATATATCAGATTGTTGAGTTCTTGTTGGCATCCCTGTGGAAGGTCCACCTCTTTGTATATTAAATAAAACAAGGGGTATTTCAGCAAAGTAGGCTAACCCCAAAAATTCACTCATCAGTGAGATGCCAGGCCCAGAAGTTGCCGTAAAGGCTCTAGCACCATTCCAATTAGCACCTATTGCCATTCCTACAGATGCCATTTCATCTTCCGCTTGAACAATCCCAGCACTCACTTCACCACTGTCATTTACTCTAAAAATATTTACATATTTTTGAAAGGCCTCGACAAGAGATGTTGAGGGAGTAATAGGGTACCAGCCAGCTACAGTTGCACCTCCATAAACACAACCCAAACCTGCAGCTTCATTACCTTGTATAAGAATTTTTTTCTTTGTTGTTCGAATTTTTTTTAAACTAATATTTAAATTTCGATCTAAATTTTCTAAAGCATAATCTCTTCCAAGGTGAAGAGCCTTAATATTAGGTGGTATTAATTTAGGTTTTTTTTCAAAATCTTCCTTAATTAAATTTTCTATAATTTTTAAATCTATCTTCAGTAAAACAGCAAGTGCACCTAAACAGACAATATTTTTAAATAATTGTCGTTGCCTTGGATCATCATAATGGTCAGCACAAATACTAGCCATAGGAATACCAATATAATTAATATCTTTTCGTGAAAAATTTCTAGGCATTGTATTATCATAAATTAAATATCCGCCCGATAGTATTTCTTTCATATCAGTTTGATATGTTTGAGGGTTAAGAGTAATGAAGCAATCTATTCCTTCTCTCCTAGCCGCATAACCATCTTTGCTTATTCTTACCTCGAACCAAGTCGGAAGTCCCTGAATGTTGGATGGAAAAATATTTTTTGGTGTTACTGGGATACCCATTCGAAATATCGACTTAGCAAACATTAAGTTGGCACTGGCAGAGCCCGATCCATTAACATTTGCAAATTTTACAACAAAGTCATTAACTTTTGTCATTTTGAACAACCATCTTTTGCTTGGGCACCCATATAAAAAAACTTTTGCATATCCCACGCGCCTGTAGGGCACCTTTCTGCACATAAACCACAATGCAAACAAAGATCCTCATCCTTCACCATTACTCTAGAGGTTGGTAGGATATCGGAAACATATAAATCTTCCTCAAGATTCAATGCCGGTACTCTTAGTTTTGAACGTAATTCTTCTTCATCAGCATTTTCTATAAAATTAATACAATCCTCAGGACAAATATCAACGCAAGCATCACATTCAATGCACCTACTTTCTTCAAAAACAGTTTGAGCGTCACAATTTAAGCATCGACTAGCTTCCTTAAAAGCCATCTCATCATCATAGCCAAGCTCAACTTCGAGCTTTCTGTCTTTAAGCGTTGACTTCAAGTCAGCATGGGGAACTGACAAGCGACTGACTTCATCATAACCATTATCATAGGACCACTCATGAAGCCCCATTTTAGAAGATTTTAAAAAAACATGTGGCTCTGGTCTTTCATTTAAATCCTTTCCATTGCAAAATAAATCAATCGATATTGCTGCTTGATGTGCATGTGCGACAGCAGTGATTATATTTTCAGGACCCCAAGCTGCATCACCTCCAAAAAAAACTTTTGGTAGGCTTGATTGCATTGTTGTCTTGTTAACTTTAGGCATATCCCACTCACCAAATTCTATTCCGAGATCTTTTTCTATCCACTCAAAAGCATTATCTTGGCCGATAGCCATTAAAACATCATCGCATTCAACTTCAACTAAAGGTTCACCAGTAGGAACAAGTTTTCTTTTATTATTTTCATAGTGAGCAGTAACTTTTTCAAACAACATTCCTCTTAATTTACCGTCTTTTATTATAAATTCTTTTGGAACATGATTTTCAAAAATCGGAATATTTTCCATTTCTGCTTCTTCAATTTCCCAGTCTGAAGCTTTCATATCGACTTTTGGAGACCTAACATAAACACCAACTTGCTTACCTCCAAGTCTAATGGCTGTTCGACAACAATCCATTGCCGTATTACCTCCTCCAAGAACAATAACTTTTTTTCCTATCTTAGAGACATGCTCAAAAGCAACTGATGCTAAAAAATCTATACCGATATGGATATTTTTAGATGCCTCTTCTCTTCCAGGTATATTTAGATCTTTACCTTTTGGTGCACCAGTTCCAACAAAAATTGCATCATAATCAGACTTTAGAAATTCTCTAAAACTTTTGATTTCCTGACCATATTTAACTTTCAAACCCATATTGATAATCTGATCACACTCTTCATCTAATACTTCTGCAGGCAATCTAAAGGATGGAATATTAGTTCTCATCAAACCGCCTGGGACAGGATCTCTTTCATAGGCAGTACACTCATAACCTAAAGGTATTAAATCTCTAGCAACTGCCAGAGATACTGGCCCAGCACCTAATAGTGCTATTTTCTTACCATTAGATTCTTCGGGGGCCTTAGGAATAAAGTCTTTAATATCATCTTTATAATCTGCAGCTACTCTTTTCAGCCTACATATCGCAACTGGTTCATCTTCTACACGAACTCTTCTGCACGCTGGTTCGCATGGTCTATCACAGGTTCTGCCAAGGACACCAGGGAAGACATTAGACTCCCAATTAATCATATATGCATCAGTGTAGTTCCCGCTAGCAATTAAACGAATATATTCAGGAACAGGAGTATGAGCTGGACAAGCATATTGGCAATCAACAACTTTATGGAAGTATTCTGGATCGGAGATATCAGTCGGCTTCATAGGCATATCAGACTAGTTTCCCCCCTGTTCTGATATTAAGTAGTCTGATACATAAATTCGAATCAAACATTATTTAAATATAAACAATAATTAAGATTCACTCATTAACAAGTCAACTGAATAACAAAAAAATAGAACAAAAAAATGCTTATTTAGCCTAAAACTCTTGCTGTTTCTGCTTCGTATGCTTTCATATCAAAATAATCTCTCCAATTTGATATTAATCCATCTTCAAATTCCATCACACCCATCACAAGAATATCCATCCACTGGCCATTAATTTCAAAGCGATCGGTTCTTTCTGTTAAAACGGTTCCGTTAGAATCTTCTGCAATATTATGAACTATCCATTCGATATTGGAGGCCATTTGAATAAATGGTTCCAAATAAGATCGAATCTCATCGTGTCCTTTTTGAGGGTCCATAGGTATATTGTGATAAAAACAATCTTTAGCCATTGAACCCATAATTCCTTCAATATTACGATTATTCCAATGCTCTATAAATTTTAAAGCTCTTTCTGTATTGCTCATTTTCTTCCTCTTTTATTTTAAATTAACCCAATAAAATTTCATCGTATTTATTACGTAAATCTTTTTTTTGAACCTTACCCATTGCATTAATTGGTAAGGAATTAATCCAAATATAGGACTTAGGGATCTTATATTTTGCAAGAGATTCTTGCAATAAAGAGTTTATAAAATTATCGCTAATTAAATTATCCGGATCATCGGATACTAAAATAGCAATAGGACATTCTCCAAAATCTTCATGCTTTGCTCCAATCACAGCACTCTCCTGAATTCCATTAATTGTATTTAATATTATTTCTATTTCTTTAGGATAAACATTATAACCTCCAGAAATTATCATATCGCCAGACCTCCCCGATAAAGTAAGCCGTCCACTCTCATCTATTTGACCAATATCACCAGTTATAAAAAAACCATCATCAGTAAATTCTTCTTTTGTTTTATCTTCCATTTGCCAATAACCCTTAAAAACATTTGGGCCCTTAACCTCAATTACACCTTTTTCATTTGGTGATAAGATTTTATTATCTTTTCTTGCTCTTATCTTAATATCAGGTAAAGAAAAACCAACGGTACCTTCTACTCTTTCTCCAACGAGAGGATTTGATGTAATCATTCCAGTTTCTGTCATTCCATATCTTTCTAGAATTAAGTGACCTGTTTTATCTTTAAATTCGTTAAAGGTCTTTTCGGTTAAAGGAGCTGAACCAGAAATAAAAAGTCTAATACCCTCGTAAATACCTCTATCAAAATCCTTCTCACCAATTAAACGACTATAAAACGTTGGAACACCCATCATAACGCTTGAATCTTTTAAACTCTCATTAACTTGAGGAATATCAAATTTTTCTAAAAAAATAATCTTAGAGGCACTCAAAAGGGCAGTATGTAATGCAACAAAAAGACCATGAACATGGAAGATTGGTAGGGCATGTAATAAGGTATCATCTCCAGTAAAGCCCCAATATTTTTTTAATGCGAAGGCATTAGATGATAAATTACCATGCGTTATCATGGCGCCTTTTGATTTACCTGTCGTTCCAGAAGTAAATAAAATTGCAGCAGTATCATCTTCAGAGCATTGTTCCAAAATATTATCTTGTTTTAATTCTAATATTTCCATCAAAAAAGGGTCAGTTTTTGAAGTTCCTAAGGCTCGATAATTAGGAACCTCTAATTTTTTACAGGTTGAAATTATTTCTTTCAATCTTTCAGGTGAGCAAACAAATAATTTAGGTTGTATATTTTCTATAAAGTACTCAACCTCAGAAATTGTATAAGAGGTATTCAAGGGAGTATAAATTACTCCACTCCTTAGGCACGCGAGATAAAGCCCTACTGAAGCAACAGATTTTTCTGTCTGTGAAATAATTCTATCACCCTTTTTTAATCCAATTCCTCTTAAATAAGAGACAAAAAAAGATGATAATACATCGATATCCTTATAAGACCATTTTCTTTGACCTGGTACATCAATGCAAATATTGGTTTCTACATTTTTAAATTCATCAAACAAAATTTGATATAAGTTATTATTCATTTAGATCACCCTTAGTTTACTCTATAGGAATTACCAAACCCTCTCGCCTTGGATCAGCTCCTCCAACGAAACCGTCCTCTTTCTTTAATGCCATATGTAGCCCACTTCTTTTACGCATAATTTTTGTTTTATGTCCCATAGATTCCAAATCAAGTTTCAAATCCTCTAAAACTGTATTTTTTTCTAGCTCTGTAAGCTTTCCTTTATTCATATAATGTGGAAGCTGAACTACTTCACCTGGGTCTAATTTCCAGTCTATTAGACCAATAACCGATTTTGTAACATAATTAATAATACTAGTTCCTCCAGGTGACCCCGTTAATGCAAAAACCTCATTATCTTTAAAAATGATAGTAGGCGTCATCGACGACATAGGTCTTTTATTTCCTTCAACTCTATTAGCCACCTTTTTACCATTTACTTCAGGTATTAGTGAAAAGTCAGTTAGCTCATTATTGAGGATGAATCCGCCAGCCATTAAGTGGCTTCCGAAAGGCCCTTCTACTGTTGAAGTCATTGAGACGGCATTACCCTCTTCGTCAATAATAACAAAATGACTCGTTGAGGGCATAGATATATCAACATTCTTCCCCAGATCCATATAATCAAAAGGATTTCCATGGCTAACGTTTTTTGCAGCCTTAGTCTTGTTAATTAACATCCTTCTTTTATCAATGTATTGATGATTTAATAATCCTTGAGAAGGAATATTGATAAAATCAGGATCTGCCATATAGTAAGCTCTATCGGCATAGGCTAGCCTGCTTACTTCAGAAAAAAGGTGAACCATTTCTTTAGACTCTGGGTCTAATTTTTGAATATCAAAATCTTCTAAAATTTTCAACATCATCAGCATAGTCAATCCCCCTGAAGATGGCGGAGGCATACTACACACATTATAAGATCGATATAATTCACAAAGAGGTTCTCGCCATACAATTTGATAGTTCTTTAAATCGTCTAAAGACATCAAGGCGTCTTTATCAGAATCCTTTAATGACTGAATGATCAATTTAGCTGTTCTTCCTTCATAAAATTCTTTTGCTCCAAACAAAGAAATTCTTCTGAGAGTTTTTGCATATTCTTCATTTTTCAAAATATGCCCTACAGGATGTGGAGTCTTTTCTCCTTTTATATTTTTCTTATAGTAAAGGGATGCTGCTGGTTCAATTGTTTTTAGATAGTTTAAATATCCTAGCGTATTATGAAGTGCAGGTGAGATCGAAAACCCATTTTCCGATAATTCAATTGCATATGTAAATAGTTCACTCCATTCTAATTTACCAAATTTTTTATGAGTCTCTTCCAATAATCTTATTATTCCAGGTACTCCAACTGATTTAGCGCCAACTACAGCATCAGGATAAAACTTAATATTTTTGCCATCTTTATTTAAAAATAAATCTTCACTTGCAAGTGACGGGGCCTTTTCACGACCATCGATAGAAAATAATTTTGATTTCTTTGCATCCCAATAAAGCATAAATGCACCGCCACCAATTCCAGTAGCCTGTGGTTCAGTTAAAGTTAAAACTAACTGAACAGCAATAGACGCATCAATGGCATTACCTCCATTTTTTATAACTTCATATGCGGCTTTAGAGGCATACGGATTCGAGGTGGCAATGATACCCTTAGATGGTTTTAAATTTTCTGCATGGATAGAGCCAATAGAAAATATTAAAAAGAAAAGAAGAAAAAAAGATCTCATAGCCTCTCCGCAGTAATTAATTTTAGATACTATACAATTTTAATACCATTGTTTAGTTTCCTTATAATGATAAATTTAGGAAAAAAAAATTTAATAACTGATGTTGACGGAATCTTAGTTGGGAATGCTCAAAATAAAGAGGTTGCAACTGGGTGCACCGTCATCACTCCAATAGAAGGTTCACTTGCATCTGCAGATGTTCGGGGTGGAGCACCTGGAACAAGAGAGGTAGGAGCCCTCAATCCATATAATCTAGTCGATTCAGTTGATTCTATTGTTTTATCAGGGGGATCAACCTGGGGATTAGAGGCAGCAAGCAGTGTAGCAAATTACATTGGTGCTGAAGGAAGGGGTTATAGACCCTCATCAAAATTTAAAAATGTTCCCATGATACCTAGTGCTATCTTATATGACCTAGCAAATGGTGGGGATAAAAATTGGGCTGAAAAGCCTCCTTATTCATCACTTGGGATTGAAGCTGCTTCCAACTTATCTGATAAAATAGAGCTAGGTAATTTTGGTGCAGGATATGGTTCTCAAGCTGGTTCATTAAAGGGAGGACTTGGAAGCGCATCATTTGTAACAAATGATGGAATACAGGTTGGCGGAATATTTGCAGTAAATAGTTATGGATCAACTGTAAATAATGAAACAGGACAATTTTGGGCAGCAACAGATGAAAATGAAAATGAATTTGGTGGAAAAGGTGTTCCAACCTTTGCGCCAAATGACGCTTTATCTGGAACAGCAACTAGAGAAGCACTTTCAGGTCAAAATACAACAATAGGTGTGATAGCAACAAATGCTAAATTGGATTCTAAAGCCGCAAAGAGAATTGCCATCATGTCACATTCTGGAATGTCGCGAGCAATTAGGCCTATCCATTCGCCTGTTGACGGTGATGTAATTTTTGTACTAAGCACGGGTACATTAAACAAAGAATTAAACCTTAATGATGTAAATACAATTGGAGAGTTGGGAGCAAGAGTTTGCTCAAGGTCAATAGCCAGAGGTGTTTATGAGGCAGAAAGTATCTTAGGAATAAAATCGTGGAGAGAATTATATGAATAATTCTTTCTTTATTATTTTTGGTTTATAATGTTTAGAATGCGCCGGTAGCTCAGCTGGATAGAGTACTTGACTACGAATCAAGGGGTCGGGAGTTCGAATCTTCCCCGGCGCGCCATTATTAAATTATTGTGGGAATTATGGATTATTTATTTTTATTCTTTTTAGTACTCTTATTAATTATTGCATTAATAATTTTAATTAATATAAAAAAAAATAATGAAAAAAACTCTTACTCAAAAGATATTTTTCAAGAATACGATAAAAAGCAACAAACCCAAAATGAATCTCTGGGGCGTCAAGAGCAAGCATTATCTAATTTAAGGGTTACGATTCAAGAATTTCAGGAACCACTGCAAAAATTACGAAATTATTTATCTGGAGGAACTAGGGCAGGTCAGTTTGGTGAATGGTCACTTCAAGCAATGATGCAAGATATATTCCCAGAGCACCGATATAAAGAGAATGAAGAAATCATCATAGGATCAGGACAAAGAGTAGAATTTGCACTTATTCTCCCGGGAGGTCTTCTTCAGCCAATTGATGCAAAATTCCCTTCTGGTTTGTATGATAACTATCTTAATGCATCATCGGACGGTAATCGTGACCAAGTTAATTCAACAAAAAAAGATATAGAAAGACATGTTAAAAATGATGCTGAGGATATTCAAAAAAAATATATTCTAACTGGTAAAACATCTGATATTGGCATTATGTACATACCTAGTGAGAGCCTTCTTCAGCTTATAGACTCTATGAATCTTCGTGAAGACTTATTTAGGGATTATAAAGTACTTCTTTTAGGACCCAATTCTCTTGCAGCTTACTTGATAAGTGTTTCTATGAATTTTCGTGTTGAAACCTTTAATGAGAGAGCCTCCGAAATAATGGATGAGTTTGGTAAGTTAAAAAAAGAATTTGATAAATTTAGCAATTCGACCAATGATTTAAGAAAAAAAGCTGAAGAAATCTTAAATAAAATTGATGATTACGGTACGCGAGAAAGACAAATGTCAAAAGCCATTAAAAATATGGATAATTTAAATATTAAAAAAAAATAATATTATTCAATCTGAAATTTGACTTAACTAAACTTAGGTTCTATAAACCCCTGAAGTATCAATAATAAGGTTATACTATGAAAAGAACATTCCAGCCCAGCAATCTAGTTAGAAAAAGGCGTCACGGCTTTCGTTCGAGATTACAGACCGTTGGCGGAAGAAATGTTTTGTCCAATAGAAGAGCTAAAGGTAGAAAATCTTTATCAGCTTAAGTTATGAAATCTGAAAAAAATCAAAATGTCTCAAATAAAGAAGAGTACATTTCTGATAAAATAACTAAACGATCAGACTACATTCGTGCATCAACAGGGTCTAACAAAAGAACTTCCAGTCTACACTTACAAAAATTTAATAGGAAGGATGAGGGAATTCCGCGTTATGGCATTACTGCAACAAAAAAAATTGGAATTGCAGTTGATAGAAATAAAGCTAAAAGAAGACTTCGACATGCAGTAAAAGAAGTGCTTCCCAAGTTAGGTAAAAATGGTTACGACTATGTTGTTGTTGCAACAAAAAATACTAATACTCTCCCCTGGGAAGTAATAAAGTCTGATTTAGAAAAAGCATTTAAGGAATAAAGGGATGAATGATACTTCGAGATATATAGTCGCAATAGTTTTGGCTATGATTATTCTATTTAGCTGGCAAATAATTTTTCCGGTTGAAGAGCCGATTGTTCAAAATAATATTGTCGAAAATAGTCCAAATTTAACCCCTGAGGAAACTAAGGATAAAAATTTTATCCCTACTTTAAGTCAAGAATCATGTTCATCAAGTCCTATTATAATAGAAAATGAAAGATTAGAAGGATCTATTGACCTTTGTGGGGCAAAAATAAATGAAATATTCCTAAAGAAATTTAATACTACTACAGACAAGGATAGTGATTATGTTCAACTGTTTAGCAACTCATCATATTGGGTAAATGCAGGTTGGTTAGCTCCAAGAGGAGCAGATTTTTTACTTCCAAATGAAAATTCACTTTGGGAGCTAGAATCACAGAATAGTGTTCTCTCACCAAACAGCCCTGTCGTCATTACTTGGCAAAATGAACAAGGTTTAAAATTTTTTCAAACCTATTCTATTGATGAAAACTATCTATTTACATTCAAACAAGAGGTAGAAAATAATTCTTTAGGATTAATTACATTATTTCCTTTTAATAAACTATCCCGCCAAGAACTCCCGAGTGATAAAACAATAGGACTCCTCCATGAAGGTCCAACGGGCTGGTTTGATGATGAACTGGAAGAAGAAGATTATGATGATATTGAAAAAAATGACTTTCGTAGAGAGTTTAATTCTGGATGGATTGGTATCAGAGATAAATATTGGGCAACAGCAATAAGTTCACTAGATGAAGGTGCTAAAAAAGCTCACTTTAAAATGTCCTCTGATGCTAATAATAGTATTTATAGAATTGGTTATACTGGTGAAGCCATTAGCGCATCTGCAGGATCAAAACTATCTTCAAGTGGATTAATTTTCCTAGGGGCTAAAGAGGTTGATATAATTGATAATTATTCAACTAATAAAAATTTACCTAATTTTGATCTCCTTATAGACTGGGGATGGTTTTATTTTATATCAAAGCCTTTATTTTATGTTTTAGACTTTCTTTTTTCTTATACAGGTAACTTCGGTGTAGCAATCTTACTATTAACAGTTTTGATTAAACTTGTGTTTTTCCCCATTGTTAATAGATCTTATGTCCAAATGGCAAAAATGAGAAAAGTCCAACCTGAAATTACTAAAATGAAAGAGCTTTATGGCGATGATCGTCAAAAGATGGCTCAAGAAATGCAATCTTTGTATAAAAAAGAAGAATTAAAACCTTTATCTGGATGTCTCCCAGTCTTTATACAAATACCAGTATTTTTTGCATTATATAATGTTTTATTAGTAACAATAGAAATGCGTCATGCTCCTTTTATTGGATGGATAAGGGATCTTTCTGCGCCAGATCCATTATCAGTATTTAATCTATTTGGTTTAATTAATTGGACGCCACCCCAATTATTAATGATCGGAGTTTTTCACCTTTTATTTGGATTAACTTTTTTATTACAAACAAAATTAAATCCTGCCCCTACAGACCCTATTCAAAAAACTTTATTTACTTGGATGCCTATCTTCATGATTTTTATAGCAGCCAACTTTCCAATAGGTTTAGTAATTTACTGGGCATGGAATGGGCTCCTATCGATTATGCAACAAGCTTATATTATGAAAAAACAGGGAATGGATATTGCTCTTTTTGAGAATTTTAGAAAAAAAGATAGCGCTAACGATTAATCAAGCAATGGATGGCACAAATAAAAAAAATAAGATTTTAAAAAATAAAAAAAATCTATTCTCAAATAAATGTAATTTTATTAAAGGTGTTGCTTCTATTGATGGTCTAGAACATTCAAATATACCCGAGGTAGCATTCCTTGGTCGCTCAAATGTTGGAAAATCAAGCTTATTAAATGCAATAACAAAAAGAGCAAAACTAGCACACACGTCAAAAACACCAGGAAGAACTCAAGAATTAAATTTTTTCTCTTTTGGGGAAGGTGATCCAATAATGACTATTGTTGATATGCCAGGCTACGGTTTCGCAAAGGCATCTAAATCAAAAATTGCTGAGTGGACAGAACTTTCAAGACATTATTTGTTAAATAGATCAAATTTGAGAAGAGTATTTCTTTTGATTGATGCTCGACATGATATAAAGCCATCTGATGAAGAAATAATGTGTATGTTGGATAATTGTGCTGTTTCTTATCAAATAGTTCTAACTAAAATTGATAAAATAAAAAATAGAAATAAAAAAATTTCTGAAACAGAAAATTCTGTAAAAAGTCATGTTGCTGTTCACCCAGTTGTATATGCTACATCGTCTCACAAAGAAACTGGGCTCGATGACCTAAGAAATGAAATATCTTCCCTAGTAGAATAAACTCTTCTAGACTATAAGAGTTAGAAATTTATGAGAATTACTATGAATAAAGATAAAGGGGCGGTTAAAGATTGGTTAAATAATGCTGATATTTTAACAGGTGCTCTTCCTTACATGCAAAAATATAACGGATCAATAATTGTCATTAAATATGGCGGTAATGCGATGGCAGATGCAGAGCTTGTTGAATCATTCTGTAATGATATTGTTTTTCTTAAACAAAGTGGATTAAAGCCTGTAATTGTTCATGGAGGAGGCCCGCAAATTGGTTCGATGTTAGAGAGATTAGGTATAAAAACAAAATTCGAGTCTGGTATGAGAATTACAGATGAAGACACATTAGAAGTTGTTGAAATGGTTCTTGCTGGAAGAATTAATAAAAATATAGCTTCAAAAATTAATTCCTCTGGGGGAAAAGCAGTAGGCGTCTCGGGTAAGGATGGCTCAATGATAATTGCTGAGAAACTAACAAAGCAAAATAATTCTAGTGAATCAAATATCGAAAAAATTATTGATTTGGGATATGTCGGATTTCCTAAAAAAATTAATAATGAAATCATTGAGACTCTTATTGCCGATGATTTTATTCCCATTATTGCGCCATTAGGAATTGGAGATGATGGAAAAACATATAATATAAATGCTGATACTGCAGCAGGTGCAATAGCTTCATCGTTAAAATCTAAGAGGCTTCTTATCTTAACTGACGTAGAGGGTGTTCTGGATTCAAAAAATAATCTTGTAGAAGAAGTTAATGGAAAGAAAATTGAAGAAATGATTCATTCCGGAGAAGTCTCTGGTGGCATGATCCCAAAATTAAATACATGCTTGGATAGTGTTAATAATGGTGTGGATGCGGCAGTGATTGTTGATGGAAGAGTAAAACATGCAGTTTTACTTGAGTTATTTACCGATCACGGTGCAGGAACATTAGTTCGATAGGAAGTTTGAATGAATCTATCATCAATTAAAGCTTGGGTATTTGACCTAGACAATACTTTATATGAACCTGAGGAGGATATATTTAGTCAGATTGATAAAAAGATGACATCATTTATATCTAATCACTTTAATATAAATAATGATGAGGCATTTAATATTCAGAAAGATTATTTCCTTAGATATGGAACAACTCTTGCTGGCTTAATGGATGATAAAAATAGTATTGTTGATCCAGATGAGTTCTTAACATATGTACATGATATTGATTTGAAATCACTAAAGCCAAATCCTCAACTTAACGAATCCATAGAAAATCTCTTAGGACCTAAATTTATTTTCACAAACGGAACAAAATCTCACGCTGAAAATGTGCTTAAAAAACTAGGATTAGAAAGTGTTTTTAAATCAATTTTTGATATTAAATCAGCTCAATATATTCCAAAGCCAAATATAGAAACCTATAACTTATTTTTTAAAACAATGGATGTTGATCCAAAAACAGCAATTATGTTTGAAGACATGGGAAGAAATTTAATACCTGCTAAAGAGTTGGGGATGACAACTGTATTAATTAAAAGAGAAATACCAAATCAGGATAATATTTTTCAGGATAAAAAATATTCAGATATTTGGGATCAAGATATTCCAGCAGATTATACTATTGACGACTTGGCAAAGTTCCTAAATAACAATTAAATAAATTAATTTAAAAATTTAAATGAGTAAATAATGAGTAATGAAAAAATTGATATAATAGAAACAGCATTTGAAAATATAGATAATATTAATGCTAATGCTCCTAGTGATGTAATTAGTGCAATACAATCAACAATTGATGACATAGATATTGGAAATGTTAGGGTTGCAGAAAAAATTAATAATGAATGGGTTATTAATCAATGGATAAAGAAAGCTATACTTCTTTATTTTCGTATTAATGAAATGAAATTAATTTCAGGAAGCCCAGGTGAAAGCCAGTGGTGGGACAAAATCGACTCTAAATTTAAGGATTGGAATGAAGAAAAATTTACCAAAGCAGGATTCAGAGCTGTTCCTGGATCAATAGTGAGAAAGGGTTCTTTTGTAGCGAAGGGTTCTGTTTTGATGCCTAGCTTTATTAATATTGGAGCATATGTAGGATCTGGTACAATGGTTGATACGTGGGCAACAATTGGATCTTGTGCTCAAATAGGTTCAGACTGTCATATTTCCGGAGGCGCTGGTATAGGTGGTGTTCTTGAGCCATTACAAGCTAACCCAGTAATTATAGAAGATAATTGCTTTATAGGGGCTAGATCAGAAGTTGCTGAAGGGGTCATTATTAAAGAAGGATCAGTATTATCAATGGGTGTTTATCTCTCTTCATCAACGCCAATTGTTAACAGAGAAACAGGAGAAATTTCTCGAGGAAAAGTTCCACCTTATTCAGTAATTATTCCTGGTACATTTTCACCTAATAATGATAGTTCAAAACCTTCACTATATTGTGCTGTAATAGTCAAAACAGTGGATGAAAAAACACGATCTAAAACTTCAATTAATGAGCTTCTTAGAGATTAATGATATGAAAGATATAGGAATTGGTAATCCAATTGAATTAACTAAAGACCTAATTGGCTGTCGCTCTATAACACCAGAAAATGATGGGGCTATAGAACAGGTATCCCATTGGCTTGAAGAAATTGGATTTAAATCTGAGATACTTAATTTTGAAGAGGCGGGAACCGCTTCAGTAAAAAATCTTTGGAGTAAAATAGGAAGTAAAGGCCCAACTATATGCTTCGCAGGTCATACAGATGTTGTACCTACAGGAAATATTGATGAATGGTCATCTGATCCCTTTGATGCAAGTGAAATTAATAATGAAATAATTGGACGTGGAGCTGCGGATATGAAGGGGGCAATAGCAGCTTTTATTTCGGCGACAAAAAGATTTGTCGAAGAAAATCCAAACTTTCCAGGATCTATAGGTTTTATAATTACTGGAGATGAAGAAGGTTGCGCTATAAATGGTACTAAAAAAATCTTAGGATGGATGAAGGAAAAAAATATTACATTTGACGATTGTATTGTTGGAGAACCTACAAATCCTAACACTCTCGGTGAAATGATTAAAATTGGAAGAAGAGGAAGTGTTAATGGAGTTATTACTGTTGAAGGAGTGCAGGGTCATGTTGCCTATCCCCATTTAGCAGATAATCCAATTCCAAAATTAATAAAATTGATAGATAATTTAATTAATAGCAGTTTAGATGAAGGTACCGATCACTTTCAGCCTTCCAATATTGAAATTACATCAATTGATATTGGTAATAAGGCAACCAATGTAATACCAAGGAAAGCATCAGCTAACTTCAATATTAGATATAACGATCTTTTTGATAGCAAAAAAATAGAAGAAGAAGTTCACAAAAGAATAGAGAGTCTTAATTATAATTATTCTGTTGTGTTTGAACATTCCGGGGATGCATTTCTTACTCGCCCTGGAAAACTTACTGAAGATTTATCAAAAATTATCGAGAGTCAAACTGGGCATGTACCGGAATTGTCGACTTCTGGTGGAACATCAGATGCAAGATTCATTAAAGATTATGGAAATGTTGTTGAGTTTGGGTTAATTGGCGCCACCATGCATAAGGTAGATGAATCCGCCTCTATTGAGGATATTAAAAATCTTTCAGAAATTTATTATCAAGCACTAAAAAAGTATTTTTATTAATAGTCAACTCTTGTTAGAAAAAGTCCTTCTGAGGGAGCCACAGGTCCGCAAAGCGTTCTGTCTTTTTTTTCAAGAATTTCTTTTATTTTTAGACTTTGCCACTTACCTTCGCCAACTAACTTTAATGAACCCGCAATTGATCTAACTTGATTATGAAGAAAAGATTTAGCAGAAATGAAAATATTTATTTCTAACCCAGATTGCTCTATCTCAATTGAATCAATTGTTTTAATTGGAGATTTTGACTGACAGTGTGTTGAACGAAAAGTTGTAAAGTCATGATTACCTTCTATATATTTTGAAGCCTCAATCATTAATTTAATATCTAAAGACTTACCTACCCTCCAATACCTTCCTTTATCTAGGGTTAATGGCGGTCTTCTATTAATGATATCATATCGATAATGTCTTTTTAATGCTGAAAATCTTGCATGAAAATCATTGCTAACCTCTTCAGCACTTATTACAGCTATAGGGTTAGGCTTAAGGTGATTGTTTAAAGCCTCCCTAATTTCATTAGCACTAGTTTGTCTTTCCAAGTCAAAATGAACAACTTGACCAAGGGCATGAACGCCCGAGTCCGTTCTTCCAGCAGCATAGATTTTTACAGCCTCATTAGAAAAATTTTTAATTGCAGTCTTCAAAAAATCTTGAACGCCACTGTTATCTTTTTGACTCTGCCAACCATTAAATGGAAGTCCGTCATACTCTATTATTAGCTTCCAGCGAGATGACATTAGTTCATAATACAGCCAATATTAATTGGATTACCTCTCAGAAAATCATCTACGCTCATTTCTTTTCCGCCTTCAGGTTGAACATCTAAAATCTTTAAAGAATTTTCTCCACATCCGATAATCAAGGAATCCAAAACCTCACCAGGTTTTCCACAAAGGGAATTCACTTCGGCATCTAAAATTTTTATTCTTTTATTTTCCTTAGACTCGAACCAAGTCCCTGGAAAAGGATTCAATGCCTTTATAGAAAAAAAAATTTCTTGAGAAGTTTTTGACCAATCTAATCTACTTTCATCTTTTAAAATTTTAGATGCATATGTAATACCTATATTTTCTTGGGGGGTTTTAACGATTGATCCATTAACATATTCATCCATAGTATTAATCAATTCTGACGCGGCCTTGCGTGATAATTCATCATGAAGAAATTTAGCGTTATATTTATAATTAATTGGTATCTCAAAATTATTGAGTACTGATCCAGTATCTAAGCCCTCATCCATAAGCATAAAAGAAATACCTGTCTGCTTATCCCCAGCCATCATAGAACGTTGTATAGGCGCCGCCCCCCTCCACCTGGGTAAAATGGAAGCATGAATATTAAGGCATCCAAATTGTGGTATTTTTAAAACTTCCTTTGGTAAGATTATTCCATAAGCAGATACTACGATAATATCAGGCGAAAGCTCTTCTAAAGTATCAATTATATTTTTTTCATTAAAATTTAAGGGTGTTAGAACAGTTATATTGTTTTCCAGGGCTAAGTTATGAATTGGAGAGTTATTTTTTTTCATACCTCTTCCTGATTTTCTGGGGGGTTGAGTATAAATTGCCTCTACACTATGCCGACTATTAATTAACTCTTGTAGTGGCTTGATTGAAAAAACAGGAGTTCCCATAAAAACTACCTTAAGAGGCGATCTGGAAATAGAATTCTTTATCATTTTTCACCAGGGTCTTGAGTACGACTCTTTATAGACTTTTTAATTGCCCTATCCTTCTTTAGCCTTGATAAATAATCAACAAATACAATACCATTTAAATGATCCATTTCATGTTGAATAACAGTTGCCATCATTCCTGAATAACGAACATTATTCTCGGAACCGTTAACATCTAAAAAACGTACATTGCATTCATCCGGCCTTTCGATCTCCTCCCAAACACCAGGAACAGACAAACACCCTTCTTCAAAAGTACTAAGATTTTCTGCTGGATCCAATATTTCAGGATTAATAAAGATATGTGGATCTTTATTTTCTTCATCACGAGAAATATCTATTACTAACATTCTTTTAGGAATCCCAATCTGTATAGCAGCTAGCCCAATTCCAGGAGCGGCATACATAGTTTCGAGCATATCATCAAGTATGCTCAAAATTTCACCATCAATATTATCAACTTCTTTAGATACAGTTTTTAATAAAGGATCTGGAACTGTTATAATTTCTCTAATTGCCATTTCTCTTGATAAACCTACTATAAAAAGAGTTCAAGAAGGTTTTTAAAAAGGTTGTCGAGACTTTAGGGCTGTTTGAAGAGTTCCATCATCCATATAATCTAACTCCCCACCAACTGGGACACCATGAGCTAAACGTGAAACCTTTACACTACAATCATTTAATTGGTCAGTGATATAATAAGCCGTTGTTTGTCCATCAATAGTAGCATTCATTGCAAGAACGACTTCATTAACATCAGAGTTTTTAGCTCTTTCAATTAAACTATTGATACCTAAATCTTCAGGACCAATTCCATCAATTGCTGATAAGGTTCCACCTAGGACATGATACATGCCATTATGCACTGAAGCTCTCTCCAAAGCCCATAAATCTGCTATTTCCTCAACCACAACAATAACTGAAACATCCCTTCTTTTATCACTGCAAACCGAACAAACTTCCTCGGTATCCAAATTTCCACAGATCTTACAATTTACAATTGAGTTCGCAGTAGTAATTAGAGATTCTGCAAGGGGTTTCATTAATGATTCGGGCTTTTTTAAAAAATTCAGAGCCATTCTCCTTGCAGACCTTGGACCAACACCTGGAAGGCGAGCAAGCAGTGATATTAAGTTATCAATCTCAGAATTATTCATTTTTATTCCTCTTTAGAGTTTTCATTTTCTACTATTGAAAGCTTTGGTATTTCTTCGATCAGCTTGATAGATGTGTTTTTAAATTCCTCAACTGTTGCTTTATATATTGGGTGTTTTTCAATATTACTTCTAATCAATAAATCAGATTCTTCTCTTTCTTGGTTAATTGTTTTTTCACCTTGGGACGAAGATACTAAAACTATCCATTTTTTTTCAGTCCATTCAAAAAGTTTTTTTGAAAGATCAGAAGCAATTGACTCTGATCCTTTTAGAATATTAATTTCGATTTTCTCTTTCGCAAAAGAAACAAGACTGACATTATTTTCCAATTCATACTGCATTTTAACATCCTTATGTATTCTTGCCAGCTGAATGATTTCGTGGAAATCTTTAGGGATTCTTTTTGTTAAAACCTCTTCAATTAAGCTTTCATCTAGTTCTTTTTTTTCTGAAGAACCTGATATCATACTCACTGAAGGCTTTGAGTTTGATTTAAGAGTTTTTTTTTCAGCCGGTGAAATATCTTTGCTTTCAATTTTTTTTATAATTTCATCTGGAGTAGGTAGATCTGATATATAGCACATTCTGATAACAGCCATTTCCAGTGCCGAAAGAGGTTTTGAAAAATTCTTAATTTCATTTGCAGCTTTTAATATCATTTGCCAATACCTAGATAAACTTTTGACACTTTCATCTTCGATAATACTTTTAAGTCTAACTATATTCTCTGGGCCAAGCGATAAGTTGTCTTCATTTTCTTGAGTAACTTTATGGCGAGTCATTTCATGAACTAAGTCTCCGAGAGCTTCTATTAAATTTGATGGATCAACACCAATATCAACTTGATCTCTAATTTCCCCTAATGCAGCCTCTACATCGCCACTTGAAATATATTCAAATAAATCAATTATTCTTCCTTGGTCTGATAACCCAAGCATTTTACGAATCAAATCCTCTGATAAAGCTTCATCATTTTCAGATAAAGCAATTGCTTGATCAAGAAGTGAAAGGCTATCTCGAGCTGATCCTCCAGAGGCTCGAGATATTAATCCAATAACTGAGTCATCAATTTTAACATTTTCTTTAGAACAAACTTTAAGAAGAAGGGATCTAACCAAATCATTATCAAACCTTCTTAAGTCAAATCTTTGGCACCTAGAAAGTATTGTTAAAGGAACCTTTTGTACCTCTGTTGTCGCAAAAATAAATTTTACATGCGAGGGTGGTTCTTCAAGTGTCTTCAATAGTCCATTAAAAGCAGCTTTTGATAACATATGAATTTCGTCAATAATATATATTTTAAAGCGAGCTGAGGATGGTGAATAATTAATAGAGTCAATAATTTCTCTTATATCTGCTATTCCAGTCCGTGACGCCGCATCCATTTCGATTACATCAATGTGTCTTGACTCCATGATCTCAAGGCAATGATATCCAGTTTCTGACATCTCAATATTGGGCTTATCTATCAAATCAGTCTTATAATTTAATGCACGCGCGAGTAAACGAGCAGTTGTTGTTTTGCCTATTCCTCTTACTCCAGTCAACATATAGGCATGGGCAATTCTATCAATCTTAAATGCATTTTTTAATGTCTGAACCATAACATCCTGACCCATAAGATCGTCAAATTTTTGTGGTCGATATTTACGAGCTAAAACTTTATAGCTTTTTTCTGAGATAGGTTTAATTGTACTCTGAGATGAAGAAGATAAAAAATCATTTTGGTTTTCATCAGGCATGGTTGGGGTGTCATCGTTATTCGAATCTACAGGTTGCTCTGACTTATCTAAAGTATCCAAAATATCCTCTTAAATTACTTATATACGAATCTTTATTAATTCTAAACTCTTATAGAAAAAACCAATAGCCTATTAGACTAATAAAGTTTAGTAGAATAGAATACTGGAGGAGTTTTTAATGAAGGTCTACCCAAATATATTTAGTAATAATCCATTAGATCGAGTTTCTTATTTAAGATCAGATCCTGAATGGATAAATAAAATGATTATTGATAACAAATCAATGTTCGTACCTTTTTTTAAGGGTCAACCATTTGTATCAACAATTTCCGGCCTTACATCTAAACACGCTATAGATAATCAACCTAGCCCAGCATGGTTCCCTTATAGTTTCTTCGAAAAAGAAATTATAGAAAATTCTACAATTATTTTCTTGGGTTTATTAGATCATATTGCTTTTTTTGCTATAGACTTATCAAAAATTAATGACCCTGAAAGTCAAGTAAACCTTAAAGATATGGGAAATTTTGAAGATTTAATGGCACTCTCATCACAACCAATTGAATCTGGTGAGCTTGCAATGCTAGGTCAAGCAAAGGCTGTTTTCGAATGGCATAATAGTCACACATACTGCTCAAGATGTGGTGAAAAGAGTATTATGGTTGAAGGTGGATATAAGAGAGTTTGTAACCACTGCAAAGCAGAGCACTTTCCTAGAACTGACCCAGTTGTCATAATGTTAGCAACATATAATGACAATGCATTTCTTGGAAGACAAAAAAGATTTCCTCCTGGAATGTATTCCGCATTAGCTGGCTTTATAGAGCCAGGTGAATCTATTGAAGAAGCAGTGGCAAGAGAGCTTAATGAAGAAGCAGGTATAATAATTAATAATGCTACCTATCACTCAAGTCAGCCTTGGGCATTTCCGAATTCACTAATGATTGGATGTATTGCTGAATCAACCTCAGAAAAATTTAAATTAGATGAAATAGAAATTGATGAAGGTGGATGGTTTACAAGAAAAGAATTGGAAGACGCTATTAATGGAAGTGAAAGTTCAAAATTTTTTGTACCCCCCAAAATGGCTATAGCTCACCACCTCATAAAAGCTTTTGTAGAAAATAAATAAATTTAATGGAATACAAACTTCTTCTAATACTGTTTGTAATTATGGTTGGAACACTAGGTCCAATTCAGACTGGAGTTAATGCAACTCTTTCAAGCTACTTAACTCATCCATCTCAAGCAGCTTTTATTAGTTTTCTTGGAGGAGTGATAATCTATTCGATAATTCTATTTTTTTTGAAACCCACTTTGCCTAGCCTAGATGAGCTTAAAAAGATTCCTCTTTGGGCCTTTACCGGAGGCCTTATGGGGGCATGTATAGTTTTTGGCGCGATTATAATTGCTCCAAAAATAGGCGCGGCTACTTATGTAAGCACGTTTATTACGGGTACAATTATTATGTCACTGTTACTTGACCATTTTGGGTTAATGGCTTTCCAAACAAAGCCTATCGATTTATGGACTATTTTTGGGGCATCTCTGGTTATTACAGGAATGATGATTGTAAACTTTAGATAGCTAACTTACTTCATCGCTAACTAAATAAGGACTTTTATTGTTTAATAACCCTTTATACATTAATCCATCCTTCATAACTGTATCAATACATTCATGATTTTGAAGTACAGTAATATCCTCCAATGGATTCCCATTAATAATAACTAGATCAGCTAGCTTTCCTTCCTCAAGTGTTCCTAAAGAGCCATTTGAATCCATAGCTTGACCACCAAGGCTTGTAGCAGCATGAAGGGCTTCTGCATTTGAAAAACCAAAAAGATTAACATAGTGTTCTAAGTCTTTTGCGTAAGTACCATGAGGTGCAATATCAAGACCGTAATCACCCCCAACAAGAATACGAATACCTTCTTTTTTCATGCGTTTATAAGATATAATTGTCTGATCAACCTCTTCTCTATAAGCATCAACTTCTTTACTATCTTTTGAAAATCCCATTTTTTCTGAATTTTCTAAAAATGCTATTTCCCAAGCTATTCCAGGTCCTACGAATAGCTTATCCTTATTCTTAATTAAAAGCTCTAAAGCTTCCTCATCTATATAATTCGCATGACCAATAAAATCGATACCTGCTCTAACAGCTTGTTTGACAGCTTCAGCTGAACGAGCATGGCAGGCAACTTTCATTTTTTTTCTATGCGCCTCATCGACAAGTGCTTCTACTTCTTCATCTTTATATCCAAGATCACCAGGTCTGCCTTGGAGAGAAATTAACTCCCCATCAATCATTACCTTTACAACATCAACTCCATTCTTCCATAAGGTTCTAACTGCTTTCCTTATTTCCCATGGGCCATCTGTGATCATTGCAAGCCCATCAGTTTGGGGTTTAGCATAATCAGGATAGGTATCGGCATTACCACCTATTGCGCATATATCTCTTCCGCCTGCTAAAAGTCTAGGCCCAGGAATACTCCCGCTATTAATGGCATTACGTAAGAATACATCAATCCTATGAATTGAACCAAAGCTGATAGCAGATGTAAATCCAGAACCAAGCATTACACGTGCATTATCAACTGTTTTAATCATAGCTTCTTCAACTGGGGTTTTGTCCAGCTCTAAAGGCCCATTATTAGTATAAGACAGATGAGCATGTGACTCAGTCATCCCAGGTATTACAGTTTTACCTTTTAAATCAAATACCTCAAAATCATTTGATGAACTATTAAAACCAGACGAAGGTCCTGAATAACGAATTGTATTTCCATCAATAAATATTGTTGCATCATTTATTAACTCATCATTGTCTCCTTTAAAGAGATTTAGATTTGTTAATATCTTTTGTTTACTCATTTCATTACCTTTTAGTTATAATCTAAGAAGTTTAATTGCATTTTCAGTAAGACTGGGGGCAAAACTCTCTAGCTCTTTTGGGGTATCCCATCCGCCAAGATTTGTTCCATATACTAAACGTTCTTTCCCTACTAAATCAAAGAGCATTTTTTGAGAATTTTCTCCATGAACATGAGCGTCAAACCACAATTTTTTTAATTCATTTTTAAAACCATTTTTTTTAACACCTTCAGGCGCCCAGTCTCTAAATGATGACATCTCAGAAAATCTTTCAACAAGATAAGGCATTGCACCTGCACCGTGCGAAATACAAACATCTAAACTTGGATGGCGATCCATCACACCTCCAATAATTAAAGTTCCCGCAGCAAGCGTTTCTTCATATGCATAGCCAAGTATTATGCTCATATCATATCTACCCATTCGCCAATCATCAGGGCCTTTTGAGCCACCAGTTGAGGATGGATGAAGAAATAAAGGTATATCAAGTTCTACAACTGTTTTATAAAAATCATCTAACCTTGGGTCATCTAAACCAAATGGATAATCTGTTCCGGTTGATACAGCCTTTAATCCTAAACTCTTGGTTGCTCTCTCCATTTCTCGGCAAGCAGCATCAACATCTTGCATAGGTAAAGCCGCAGAACCAATTAACCTATCCGGATATTCTGAAACAGACTCCGCCATAGCATCGTTATGGATTTTACAAAATTCTATAGCGATATCTTTCTCGATTCTATGGAACATTGTAAGTGGGTTTGGGGAAAGAAGCTGAAGATCAATTCCTAGCTTATCCATAAGTTCGATACGAAGGTTATTCTCCATAAAAACAGTATTATCATACTTCATTGGTTGCATTTTATAATCACCAATACGAAAAAAATGCACTCCATTTTCATCAACGCCTGCCTCAGGACCATACCTCCCGGCCATTCCAAAACCTTTCTTTAGAACAATGTGCGCATGTGTATCAATTATTTTATAAGACATTTTAGTTTCAACTAGTCATCTGCAAAAAGAACTTTTCTTGCATTTCCATCTTCATCATAAACAGATTTATTTTTTTCAATCAAATACATTTGATTTTCTGTGCTCCTTATCCCAACTGAATTTAATGCTTCTACCATTTGATGGTAGGTGTGATGTGAAAAGTGCGCCAAAAGAGAGGCTTCAGTCTCCCAGAGTTCATAAACCTGGATTCTATTATCAACACAGGGGTCTGCAGCAAAGCAATAACTTATGCACCCCTCTTCTTCATTACGTGTTGCTAATTGAATATCAGCAGTAATTTCAATCACTTTATCTCTAGCTGATTTAGACTCAAAGTCTAAGACTGCAGACACTATAATCATATTAATCCTCCCAATTAAATATTAAAGATTGTAAGAGAATCTAATCCCTTTCATATGCGGGGTCCGATTTATTTCCTCTACCTGGGGCAGGACCAGGACCCTCCCTCCAACCTTTGTCAGTTGCGGGCTCAAATCTAACCCAATCGTGAACGCCTTGCCTTTTAAGAATTTTCCATTCCCCATTTCTTTTTTCAAGTTTATCGATATATCTACCTGAAATAAAAATATCCTCATCTATTTCTGGGTTATGGTCAGCCACAAAACCTCCAGCATCTTTAAAATCTTTACCTTTAGCCAATCTATGATAGGCCTGCCAATATGACTCTGACCAAGCGATATTACCATCAACCTCAATAAGAACATTACCTACAAGATGCTGTGTGTGCTCCATTTTTTCTAAAATATCAAAAGCAAAATCACAAAATTGTGCTGATGGGCCCTTATATTCTCCATGATGATGAATGGAATCCTCATGAAAAACAGATTCGAGAAGTTCCCGATCAAGTCTATCAATAGCCCTGCAATATTTATATACAACATCCATAATAGCCATCTTATCAGCAGCTACTTCCAATGAATTCATTTAAAAACCCCCTCTTTTTTTAAATTTTAAGCATCACCCCCGCTGCCGCCAAAAAGATATTTATCAATATTTTCATGGAAATAACGAATTCTATTTTCTTGTGATGGCATGTAATCACCAACATAACCTCTGGAGCTAAGTCCTTTTTGTTGACTTGTCCATATCGCAACATCTTCACTTATACCAGGGCCAACATCAACTTCTGTGTAATGGCCTTTAAGATGGGGAACTTTAGTATTGATATTTGTTTCCAATCCTAAGGCTGGTGAATAATATTTTTCAACACCCTTTGGGAAAAGAGTGAGATACCAATAATCAAAAATACACTTTCCTGGCTCAGTAGGATGAGGACTTCCCCTCAACCATTGCATACCATCTGGTTTTACACTAAAGGACATATTTGGAAAAATTGTATAATGATAATGATCCGTTAACTGAGTGTCTTTAAATTTACTAAAGTCATAACCCTTTTCTTTATCTAATTTACGTTTCTGTTTTTGGAGGTCACCTCTAATATCAAGAAGTCGACCTTTATAATCTTGTGGATCCATATCCCAATACTCAATATGTGGGCCAATCATCTCAAGAACCTTGTCCTCCTCCTCATAAACACTTACGCTAGGAATAAAGCCAGGCATAAGCATTCTGGAGTGCATACTTTCATACATATCGAATTGACAGGCCTGATATTTTTCTTCCGCTACGTATTTTAAACCAGGATGAACATAAGGTGTGTGGTAAGATTCATTAAAATTATCCTGAACACATTTCCAGTTCCAATCTCCTTCGACAGAGACCCAATGAGTTCTGATCATATCTGATATGGGATAATCTTCTAAATGCTCCATAATTGGGCTTAAATATTCTCTTAAAGGCTTGCATTTCGGATCCAAATTAAAAAATATAAATCCCTGCCATATTTCAGTTTTTATTGGAACAAGATTTCTTTTTCCACACGGTGATCCTTGAAGAAAATCTTCTTCATCTGGAACCCATTTAAGCTCTCCATCCAAACCAAATTTCCAAGCGTGATAAGCACAATCAAAACTCTCTAGATTACCCTCTTCAATTTGAACAAGCTGATTTCCGCGATGCTGACAAACGTTGTAAAAGCATCTAATTTTTAAATCTTCACCTTTTGCACAAAGGATTGACTCTGGACCAAAATCAAAAGTAAAAAAATCTCCTGGATTTTCTAATTGCTGTTCCAAACCAGCAACCTGCCAAACTTTAGTCCAAAGTTTTTCCCATTCTAATTCCATAAATTTTTTTGAAGTATAGCGATCACCTAATATTGGTTTATTGCCCAGCTTTGGTTCAGGCTCCTTACCCCAGTCTTCACTAAAAAGTTTATGCGCTATCGGTTTAATTTCAGATTGATTTGACAATTTTCTTATCCTTTTCTTGTAAGTAACATATTGAATCTATAAATCAGCACATAATATGTCTAATAGTCAATAATTTATAGATGAATAAATAGAATTAAAGTATTTAATTATTTCAAACCATTGTTAGGAAGTGGTTCATCAGAGATTGAGTTTAAAAACGCTATCATATTAGCTCTATCCTTTATCTTCCTTAATCCAGCAAATGACATAGAGTTTCCAGGGGCGTATTTTTTTGGGCTCTTTAACCAAAGATTTAAATCTTGCACTGTCCAAGATCCACCTAAAGAACTTAAGGATGAAGAATATGAAAATCCGTCAACTTTAGCTTTTGGCGCATTAACAATATTCCACAATGAAGGCCCTACCCTATTACCGCCGGTGCTATTAAGGCTGTGGCAGGCAGTACACTTTTTAGATAATTTTGCACCAGCGTCAATAGATGCCAAAGCTAGCTCCTCTTCAAAAGATAATTTTGGGGCCTGAACAACAACTTTCTTTTCTTCAACAGCTGTGTCCTTAATCTCATTTATGGAGTTAGCCTCATTTATATCTAATACTTCACTCGAATCAGATAACGCTATCATACTCTTGAATGCATCGATATCGCTTTTCTGCTGGTTAATCTTTCTGATTAAATCATCTCTTCCCATAACAGAGTGAGATAAAGCAGTTTCAGTATTTTGAAGGTTTTTAGTAATTTTCTCTAAATGCTCTCTCGCTTTTTCTGGTGAAGATACATACAATAGAGAATCGATAATTTTTTCTTGTTGTTTAATTTCTTCAAGCAATTCTTTTCTTCCAACAACGGTATGAGGAATTCTCTTTTTATTAAAATCTAAAGATTTTTTAAGACTAACTAATTCAGATTTTATCTGATTTATTTTATTCATGGAATTAGAGCTTAGGTCTTCCAAAATTTTATCAATAAAAATTGAATTACTTAATGATGTAAGAGACCCAATCACGATTAAAGTAAAAATAAAAGCTACAGCTACTTTAGTTATTTGTTTAATTGTTTGATTAAAATTCATGTGTTTATTTCCAGCGAAAGTTATATAGCATTTTTAAAAAATTTTACTAGGTAAATATGTATTTTTTATATTTAGTGCTAATTAAAATTAATTGTTTAAAATAAAAGTTATGAATAATCTAATAATTATACCAGCTCGCTTAGAGTCTACAAGATTACCAAATAAGCCATTGGCCGATATTAAAGGTCTTCCAATGGTAATTCATGTTTTAAATAAAGGACTAGAATCCTCTTGCGGTGATGTTATCGTAGCAACCTCTAATATAGAAATATACGATGTTGTTAGATCGTATGGTGAAAAAGCTATTATGACCAACCCCGACCACCCATCAGGCTCAGACAGAATATTTGAAGCATTAAATATTTTTGATCCTGACAAGCAATATAAAAATATTGTCAATCTTCAAGGTGACTTGCCCACAATTGATCCTTATTTAATCAAGTTAACATTTCAGCTAATAGAAAATAATCAAGATGCTGATATTTCAACCTTAGGCGGTAGTATTAATGATGAAGATGAATTAGCGAACCCAAACGTAGTAAAAGCTTATGTCGAGAAAGTAGATCAAACCTTGTATGCAAAAGATTTTGTGCGGTCACCTAAAGGATATAATAAAGAAAAACTTTTTCACCATCTTGGAGTCTATGGATACAAAAGAAGATCTTTGGAAAAATTTATAAAAACAAAACAATCAAAGAGAGAACAAGATTTAAAATTAGAGCAATTAAGGGCTCTTGATAATGGCATGAGTATTGTAATAGATTTAATTAACAAAATTCCAATTGGCGTTGATACTGAAGATGATTTATACAATGTAAGAAAAGAATTGAGTAATAAAACATGACAAAAAAAATAGTTTATCAGGGTGAACCAGGGGCAAATTCTCATATAGCATGTAAGCTTTTTGATCCAAAATTAGAATCAATTGCATGCTCAACCTTTGATCATGCCTTCAATGAAGTCATAAATGGTAAAAGTGATCTAGGAATGATTCCGATTGAGAATTCTATTGCAGGTCGAGTTGCTGATATCCACCGTCTCATGCCCACTTCTGGCCTAAAGATTATAGGAGAATATTTTTTAGAGATTCAGCATACCTTAATGGGAATAAATGAATCTACATTAGAAACTCTTAATTCAGTTAGAAGTCATGAGATGGCCTTAAGCCAATGTAGAAATTCAATTGATAAACTTGGCTTGATACCTCATGTTGCAGCTGATACAGCAGGTTCTGCAAGAGAAATTTCAGAATTAAATGATAAAACCATTGGCGCTATAGCGTCACCATTAGCTGCAGAGATTTATAATTTAAAGATTTTAAAAGAAAATATGGAAGACAAAGGTTTTAATACAACACGTTTTCTAATTTTAAGTCGTGATGAAGTAAAGCCTGAGGTTAATGACGAAAATTCCATAACTACTTTGGTTTTTAAAGTTCGAAATGTTCCATCTGCATTATATAAGGCCCTAGGAGGCTTTGCTACAAATGGAATAAATATGCTAAAATTAGAAAGCTATCAAATTGATGGTAGTTTTTTAGCAACACAATTCTATGTTGATATCAAAGGACATTGCGATGAAGACTCTGTTCAAAGAGCACTAGATGAATTGTCTCATTATGCAGATGAAGTTAAAATTTTAGGCGTTTACCCTGGAGCTAGAGAACGATAAAAAAAGGTGTGTAAGTTGTGTTAATGTATCCGTGAAAACCTTATAATCCCTCAAAAAAAATTAAATTCATGTATTATTTTTTTTAATTATATGTATAGATATAATAACTAAAAAATTAAAAAAAAAATCTTTAATGGGGATTAATAATGTTAGATACAGGTAATACAGCGTGGATTTTAACTTCCACAGCCTTAGTTCTTTTCATGACTTTACCGGGCTTGGCCCTTTTTTATGCTGGACTAGTTAAATCAAAAAATATTTTATCGGTTCTTATGCAGTGTATAGCAATTGCTTGTTTGGCTTCTTTAATTTGGTTAGGAGTTGGGTATAGTATGGCATTTGCGGATGGTAGTCAGTGGGTTGGGGGACTGCAAAAAGCATTTCTCTCCGGTGTTGAAAAAGATTCCCTATCTGGTGATATTCCTGAAACAGTATTTTTTATGTTTCAAATGACTTTTGCTATAATTACACCTGCTCTAATGGTTGGTGCTTACGTTGAAAGAATTAAATTTAGTGCTGTATTATTATTTAGCGGCTTATGGTTAATCGCAGTATATGCTCCAGTCACTCATTGGATATGGGGTGGTGGATGGTTAGCTGAAAAAGGTATACTTGATTATGCTGGGGGCCTAGTTGTTCATTTAACTGCTGGTATTTCAGCGCTAGTTTTAGCTGCAGCATTAGGTCCAAGAAAAGGTTTTCCTGATCAAGTCGATCCTCCACATAATCCTGCGTTGGTTATGATTGGAGCAGCAATGTTATGGGTTGGATGGTTTGGATTCAATGCTGGTAGTGCTCTAGCAGCTAATGAAGATGCTGGAATGGCTATGCTTGTAACACACATATCAGCTGCAACAGCTTCCTTGGTTTGGATGGCAATTGATTGGATAAAATTTGGCAAGCCAACACTAATAGGTCTTGTAACAGGAACAATTGCTGGACTTGCATCAATAACACCAGCCTCAGGATTCGTTGGTCCTATAGGTGGTCTCGTCATTGGTTTCTCAGCTGGTATTATTTGTTATATCCTAGTTTCATTTGTTAAAAGTAGTTTGAGAATTGACGACTCTTTAGATGTATTTGCAGTCCATGGAGCTGGAGGTGTTCTAGGAATTATTCTTGTTTCTTTCCTTGCCGATACTAGATTTGGCGGTGTTGGGTATGCTGATGGTATGGACTCCGTTAGTCAACTAAGCGTTCAAGGAATCGGTATTGCCGCTGTTTTGGCATGGTCAGTAATTGCTTCTATGATAATAATTTTAATTGTTAAATCGACTACAGGCCTAAGAGTTGATCCAACTGTTGAGGAAGAAGGCTTAGATATATCTACTCATGGAGAAACTAATTATAGACAATAGCTGTTTACTTAACTTAACCAAAGAATATAATACCCTCTACTAATTTTCTTTTTAGGGGGTTTTTTATGGGAAAAATAGATACACATAAGCTTGCAATTGATGGAAAAGATTTTAAAAATCTAAGGGGCGATCCAATAACTAATGATCGTTATTTTTCTAAAGATTTCATGCAAAAAGAATGGGATAATATGTGGACAAAGGTCTGGTTAATAGCCGGAAGAGAAATCCAAATTAAAGAACCTGGAGACTATATTGTTCATGACCTCATAACAGAATCTGTGATTATTGTTAGACAAGATGATGGATCTATAAAGGGATTTTATAATAGTTGTGCTCATAGAGGACAAAGACTAGTTAACTTCGATAGCTCACAAGACTCTTTTAGGTGTCCTTATCATGATTGGCAATTTGGATTGAACGGAGATGTTATAGGATGTCCAGATCCAGATGATTTTCCTGAAGGAAGTCCAATAGGCAAAAGAAAGCTAGTAGAAGTTAGAGTAGATACTTGGGACGGTTTTATCTTTTATACCATGAATGATGAAGCGCCTGAATTATTAGAATATCTAGACCCTCTTCCAGAAATATATAAAAATCATAACTTTAAAAACCAGATAAGAGCACAATGGGTAAGGGTGGAACTTGATGTAAATTGGAAGTTCTTTTGCGATAATTTTAATGAGTCCTATCATACTCGTTTTGTTCATCCGCAAGTTCCTTCGGTAATTGATCAAGACCACTTTACTTCTAGATATGAAATGTTTCCAAAAGGACATGCTAGAATCATACAAATGGGTCGACCATCATTGAGAGATAGAGTTGATGAAAATGAAGACCATCCATTTAAAGGTATACTAGAAGACTGGGGTGTGGATACATCTAAATATAAAGATTATGAAACTCTTTCTGATCAAGGGTGGATTGATCTGAAAAAAGCAAAAAGAAAAAATTATAAAGAAAAAGGTTATCATCATTATGAAAATCTTTCAGATGAGGAATTAACAGAAAGTCCTTTCCAGTTTATTTTTCCAAATATTGCAATGGGTGTACAAGCAGATGGGTGTATTCTTTTAAATTGGTTTCCTCACCCAACAGATCCAGAAAAATGCTATTTCGATTTATGGGACATGGGTTATCCGATTGGAGGTTCTGCAAAAGGAATAGGCAAAACAGGAAGAGATACCAATGAAGAATTTAAATCTACATCTGCAGGAATAGGTGAAACAGGAAGAACAAGTAATCAAGAATATTTCTCTCGTACAAAAGTAAATCCAATTATACTTCAAGAAGTTGAATTAGACTTCCGTGACTATGATAATGGGAAGGGTGTTGAAGATTTATGGGATCATGTTGTTTATCAGGATTGGCAACTTACTGATGGACTAAGAAGAGGCGTGAGATCTAGAGGTTATCAAGAACCCTACCTTGCATCGCAAGAGACAAGAGTAAGGTTTTTTCATGAAAAACTTCATGATTACTTAAATGGAAATCCACCAAAATAAAAGCTTTAAGGATTATATGGAAAACTAGGTAAATTAGCATTTACAGGGTCCCATTCACAAGCTGATGTACTCCAAAAACTTGATTCTGCTCTAACCCAAGTTGAATCATCTAAGCTGCCTGCTTTTATGAATCTTAGATTAGGCTGCTCTGTAACATAACTGATTATTGGCGAACCACAATCTGGACAGAAACCTCTATGCACATTTGTTCCATCTGTCCCAACAACAGAGTAAACCTTATATTTATTATTAATCTCTAAATTTTCAGTTGGGATAAATACAATTGTAGCCTTGCCTGAACCTGTTATTTTTTGACAATCAACGCAATGACAATGCCCTGCGGAGATAATTTTTTCTCGATCAAATTTATAGCGAACCTTTCCACACAAACATCCACCAGTTTCCATTTTAATCTCCATTACTAAATAAATTTATTCTATTTCTTTTATCCAATCATATATAAGGGGCAAAGCTTCTTTATGATTTAGACTTCTACTTAACTCTGGCATCATTATACCTGGATCAGTTGAGGCCATTCTATATAAAAGAATGGAATCCTCTGGTTTTCCAGGGTCAATTACGTAAGCCATTCCTCCACTGCCTCTTCCTGCCGCTACCGGTCTTTTTCGAATACCAAGAGCAACACCATCAGCTTGCTCAAGTGAGAGATAAAAACCAGAATTTCCAGCAGAGCCACCTTTTCTATGACAATGTGCGCAATTAGAATCTAAATAAGCCCTGGCTCTTTCAGGAACTGAAAATAATTCATTATCCCAGATAGCTGGCTTGGATATTTTTTTCTTTGGTAGGTTTGTTAATAATTCATTAAATTCCCAATACTCTAATTGATTTTTTTTACCCTCTTCATATACAAAATCTACATTCATATTCCGCCCTTTTGGTCCTATGGGTTTAATAACTTTATTGAGCTGATGACAAGATTTACACTGATTAATATTGGGAACCCTATACCTAACATTTTGAGATACTCCATTCTTATCTACCCAGCTCGTCTCAATTGTTTTGCCAATAAATTCTCTTTCTGCATCTGTCTGATTATCATTCCAAATATATGAAACTGGAATCCATCCCTCTTTTTTATGAATCAGAAGTCTTGTCTCAAGAAGTTGAAACCCTTTTTTTAAGTTTCGATCATCCACCGGATAAGCAAAAGTTTTTATTATTGTAGTACCAATAGGAAAATCAAATACTTGATCGTGATTATAACTTGCCACGCTACCATCTGGCATTGATACAAAACGGAATTTATAGGTATAGTCTGAAAATAAAGGATTAGCTATATGATAAGGAATTACTCCCTTGTTAGGAACCTGACCCTTAATATTTTGAAAAAAATTATATTCCGATAATAATGCAAATGTTTCTGCTCTTAATGAGTTGCTTGATAAAAAAAATACAATTAAAATCTTAAAAAGAGTCTTCAATTAATTTAATCCTTTTCGAAAATTACTGGCCGAATAGGTTTTAATTCTCCTCGATAATTCTCATAATTAGTATCAACTTTATGAAGTGAGGAGATTAAGAATTTTGTCATTAGCTTTAGATTGGCAAAGATAGGAGTGCTTGAATCTGAATAATTATCACCAAGAATTATTCTTGAAGAGTTCCTAAAGCCAATCCACTCAATAAATGGAACTACTCCATCCCAAATTATATCTGGGGCTTTACCATTTATAACTTCAGATATTGGACTTGCCCTAACCTTATCAACATTGAAGCCATTATTATTTAGAGAATTACCATGAATAAAAATATTGCTGGCTATTGGGTTATAATTTTTATCTTCTGCTTCATCTTGATAGCTAGCGATTAAAATTCCTGCTGTTGCATTATCTTTAATTTCATTATTTTTAATTTCGACAAACTGATTTGCCATAACCATTATACCTGTTCCATTAGGAGTATTTCCAACAATATTCCCCTCTGGAGCAAAATTTTCAGTATCATTATTTCTGACAATATTATTTTCAACTAGAATATGATGTCCTCCTTGTTGAGGAAGATCGGGTAAATCAAAAACTAATATACCACCTGTATTATGCTCACTTATATTGCCGATTACCTCAGCGTAGAAACTATTTTCGATCTCAATACCGGCAACATTATATCTAGCTATACTGTTTAAGACTTTAATTCTTTCTGATTGACCAACATAAATCCCAGCATCAGAAGCACCTATGGCAACACAACCGTCTATCAAAACATCAGTGCTTTGAACAGGATAAAAGCCATAAGCTCCATTTGATTCCTTAGGTCCACCTGTCCATTCTGTTCGAACTCTAATGAAGCTTATCCCATTAGCTCCTTTTACAACAATTGCATCTCCAATTGTATCTTCAACAGCGAAATCTTTTAAAATTACACCATTTGAAGTGATCATTAAGCCTTCTGCACCAGATTTTTGATTTTTGAAAGACAGTATTGTCTTGTTGATACCTTCACCTGAAATTGTGACATTATCTATATCCAAAGATAAACCATCCTCAAATTCAAATATGCCTTCCCCCAACTCAATAACATCGCCAGGCTTAGATAGAATCATTGCCTTTTGAATCTCTTCATATGAAAGGGGTCCAGGCTGAATTGGATTAGCAAATAAAAATCCAGTAAAATTTATAAAAATTAAAAAATTTAATACAAAAATATTTAGAAAATAAGATTTCATATTATTACTGTTTATTAAATTTAATTGGTAATTCTTTTAATTGATGCAAAAAGATACTTGGATGATGCGGGATTTCTTCTAATTCTCTTGCTAACTCAATATTTTTTATGCGTTCGAAAAAATATTTAAATGCAGCATGCATTTCTGCTCTAGCCAAACTTGCGCCAATACAATGATGTGCCCCCGATCCAAATGCTAAGTGCTTTCCTACATCCTTCCTTTCAATATCAAAAATCTCAGGATCACTAAATGTTTCTTCATCTCGATTAAGTGCTGCATACCTAACTAATAAAGTACTTCCTTTTGGAATTTTAACCCCTCTAATCTCACTATCGGCCATTGCAGTTCTGAATAAACCTTGCACAGGTGTCTCATAACGAATTGTTTCCTCAACAAAATTAGGGATGAGATCGTGATTATTTATTACTTTTTCCATTTGATCTGGGTGCCTAAGTAAAAGCCACATTCCGTGAGCGATCGAACTGGTTGTTGTTTCATTACCCCCAGTTAATAGTTGATTAATTAAATCCTGTAATTCATCTTCTGTAAGTTTTCTCTCTCCATCAAAATCTGCATTAACTAAATCAGAAATAATATCATCTGTTGGATTTTTTCTTTTTTTATCAAAAATACTCTTAAAGTAATGCTGCGACTCAACTTCAAGCCTTGCGGCATTTTCCATTTCTTCTACTGAAGCCATTCCACTGGCAGGAATAAGCATTGCATCAGACCATTCTTTAAATTTACCTAGGTATTCTCTAGGAACCCCTAATTGATCGGCAATAATTGTACAAGGAATAGGTACTGCATATTCAGAAACAAACTCACATTCCCCTTTGTCAATAAAACCATCAATTAAATCATTAACAACATCAGAAATATAAGGGCCCATTTCTCTAACACGGCTTAAAGTAAATGCTTTGTTAAGAAGTTTGCGATATTTAGTATGAATAGGAGGATCTGTTCTTTGGAGAGTTATTGGTTTTTTACCAAAACCTTCATTATTCATTATCTCACTATGACGCTTTACTCCCTCACTCTCATAGCCTTGTTGATGTGAATATGTGTTTGAATAAATTTCCGTATTTTTGATTACCGTTCTAGCATCATCATATTTTGTAATCATATAAAATCCAACCTCGGGTATTTGATACACAGGGCATTCTGATCTCAAGGTTTTATATGCCTCATAAGGACAACTTTGCGTAGCCGGATCTAAAAAACTTATTGATTCAATGTCTATTTTTCCCATAAGTAACCCCAAAAAAATAATATGTTTATACTTTATCCCAATTATGATTTTTTATCCAATCATCAAAGTAAATTGGCTTAATATTGAGGGCTTGGTACAAAGGCTCCATGTCAACCGCTAAAGGTGAAGGGCTTTGTTGATTGTACCAACTATAAAAGGCCGCCATACCCCCATAAATTGACTGATCTTCATAAATTTCTGAACCAGTTACCAATTTACTCATTGCACCAGCAAAGTTTTGTGGCTCCAGACTCTTAAATTGAATTTCACGACCAAGTGTTTTAGAAAATCTCTCGGCAACTTCGTTTCCTAGTAAAATTTCCGGTCCCCCAACATAAATTTTATCCGCTTTCAGAGAGCTACTTGATAATGAAGCAACCATAAATTTAGCAACATCCTCTAAACACACCCAGGAAATTTTTAATTCTGGAGAACACGGATATGCAAATGTGTCATTATTTGTAATAGATGGTTTTGACCAAAACCGAGTTAAATTATCCATAAAAACCATAGACCGAATTACAACATATTCCATGCCGCTTTCTTCCATTGCTTTTTCAATCGCACGTCTTCCATCATGTGCTGCAAGTCCATTATCGTTAGGTGCAACATAACAACTGGTATTGAAGACAATTTTTTTTATACCCTCATCAGAGCCAGCTTTTGTAATATTTTCTCCCCATGTTTTTGCTATTTCTTTATCAAAAACAAATGGTAAATTCATTGCTATTCCATCAATATCTTTAGAAACATTTCTTAAAGACTCTATATCAAAAAGATCCGCCTTTACTGCCTCAACATCATTTGGATTATAAGCATTAAAATCATCAGGATTACGGCTTGCAGCTCTGACCTTATATCCATTTTTCAATAACTCATCTATTAGAGGTAAGCCTTGATCACCAGTTGCTCCGTATACAAGAATTTTATTCATTATTTTTCCTCAGAGTTAAAGAAATTATTACCAGCCGCATGCTTCCCAGCAAGAAAACCATAAGTTAATGCAGGTCCCAAAGTTCCACCTGCTCCAGCATAAACAGAGCCAGTGCTACCCGCCATAGCATTACCAACGGTATAAAGACCTTGGATAATCTCTCCGGAAGCAGATAATACTCTTCCAGATGAATCTGTGCTTGCACCTCCATTTGTGCCTAATGCCCCGATATTGATTTCAACAGCATAATAAGGTCCCTTATTTAGTTTTCCTAATGTCGAAAACACACCTTCTTGAGATCTGTCACCATAAAAAGAATCGTACTCACTCTCGCCTCTTGAAAATTCTCTATCGTTTCCTTCATCAACATAATTATTAAAATTATGAATAGTTTCAGTAAAATTATTGATATTGATATCTAGCTTTTCAGCTAGTTGATTAAGAGTATCGGCACTGTTCATCCAATTTGGTGCATCTACTCCAGGCATGATAGTTGAAAAAGGATATTTATCTTTAAAATTAGAATCAAAAATTATCCAAGCTGGCAAATTTGGATATCCATATTGATTGGGATCAAAAAAGTGAAATGCTCCTGCTAAAGCAGAGTAATTAGTTGCTTCATTACAAAATCTTTTACCTGCCTTATTAACCATTATTGAATGAGGAAGAGTTCTTTCAATTAAAACTGGCGATGACATTTGACCGCCTTCTTGCCACTTATCGTTAGGGATTGAGAGTACTGGAGACCACCAAGCACTTGTCATATTTCCCAAGGCTGCTCCAGCTTCCTGAGCAAGAATTAATCCATCACCATCGTTACCTGGTGGAGAAGCGGGCGCATTTAAGGGGCCCCTTAAAAAGGTACTAACGAGTTCTTTATTCCACTCAAAACCGCCAGTGGCTATAATCACACCTCGACGAGCATTTATTGTTTCAACCTTATTATCAACCTCTATTTCAATTCCTGTTATTCTGTTTCCTTCTTTAATTAATCTTTTAGTTTTTGCATTCAATTGTGGCTCTATATCCCTATCGAGACAGCCTTTTAAAAGTGCTCCAACTAATGCTTGCCCAAAACCTCTTGAGTCTTTTGAAATACGTTCCGACATAATATCCTCAGGAACTATGCCTGTACCTCCACCCAAAGGTGTTTCACCAAGTGTCATTGGAAGCGGAGAACCATTGTTACGAATTTTATTTGCCCAATCGCCTAAAATTGAATAATCAAATAAATTATTATCTAAAGCTCTACCACCACCCTTTATTGCACCCGGACGATCAAGATAATAATCAGGATATCCCTCAAGGATTGAAAATTTGGCATCTGTTTTACTCTCAAGAAAATCAAGTGCCTCAGAACAGTTATCAATAAAAGCTTCTAGTAAATTTAGATTAATATCGCCATGTGATAGGGACATGAAATAATCAATCGCTTTATTCCTGTCATCTTCAATACCCTTCGCCTTCATGTGGCTATTCATCGGAGCCCATATAATACCACCTGAAACGCCAGCAGTTCCTCCTACCAAAGATTGCTTTTCAAAAAGCCCGACAGAAGATCCATTCTCGTGAGCTGTTATTGCGGACATCATTCCACTTGCGCCTGAACCTAAAATTACAACGTCATATTCTTTATCCATTGAAAATCTCCTTTAGCGACAATAATAAAAATACTATACTTTATCTAGATAAAAAAAATTAGATATTTATTTTGAAATTTTTAATAAATTACTTAATCTAAAATTATATTTTTAAATGTTTGGGGTGAGTTTATGGATTTAGGTATTAAAGGTAAAAAAGCAATCATAAATGGTGGTAGCGCTGGAATGGGTAAAGGTAGTGCCATAGCCCTTGCGAGAGAAGGTGTTGACCTAGTTATATCCTCTCGTGGAGAGGAAAGGCTTGAAAATACTTGCGAAGAAATAAGAAAAGAAACTGGTGTAAATGTTATTGCTGTAGCTACCGACCACAGTACTGATGAGGGGAGGGAAAAAATAATAAAAGCATGTCCTGACCCAGATATTTTAGTTGGAACATGTACGCCTCCAATGCATACCCCTGATTACGAGAGTATCTCTCCTGATGACTGGAGGGAAACTTTAGAGGTATCCCTTCTTAGCCCAGTTTCATTTATGAAAGAATTAATTCCAGGTATGGTAAAGAGAAAATGGGGTAGAATTGTTAATATTGGAACTGGCGCTGCAAAAACCCCTGCTGAAGTAAGAATTTTATCAGGCGGTCCAAGAGCAGCACTGGTAAATTACTCTGTCGCAGTTTCTAAAAAAGTTGCAAGGCATAATGTTGCAATAAATAACATTTTGCCTGGGATGCATCATACAGCAGCAACAGGAGAAAGGTATCAAAAACTCGCTGAAGAAAATGGTACTTCATATGATGAGGAAATTTTTGAGTTCGCAAAAAAATGGAGGATACCAGCTAGGAAATTTGGTACCTCACAGGATTTTGGAGATTTTGTAGCAATGTTTTGTAGTGAACAAGCAACGTACGTCATTGGTCAAAGTTTAGTGATTGATGGCGGTATCGACAATACAACTTTTTAGGAAAAAATATGACAGAAAAAACTATACTTTTAGATGTCGAAGACAAAATAGCGACAATTACTTTAAATAGGCCAGAAAGAAAAAATGCCATTAATACAAATATGGTTAATGACTGGGTGGAAATACTTGATGAATGCAGAGATAATGATGATATTGCAGCAATTATTCTAACCGGTGCTGGCGAAGCTTTTTGTGCAGGCGGTGATAAAGCAAACCTTGGTGCAAATAACAAAATAGATCCGCTTGAGACAAAAAATCATTTCTGGGATCATTTCCAAAGAGTTGCTAAAAGAACTGCATTAATAGAAAAGCCTATAGTTGCTGCTGTAAATGGTATGGCAACAGGTGCTGGAATGGATATGAGTCTTCATTGTGATATTAGGTTTGCTTCTAAAAATGCTATTTTTAGAGCTTCATACGCAGCATTTGGTTTAGTTCCAGGAAATGGAGGCACTTATTTCCTTCCACGTATTGTTGGAACATCAAAAGCACTAGAATTATTCTGGTCAACCGATGTGATAGATGCCGATGAGGCATTAAGAATTGGTTTAATAAATAAAATATTTTCGCAAGAAGAGTTAATGGAAAAAACACGAGAATGGGTGAGTAATGTCTTAGATCAAGCTCCAATCCCTGTTAGGGTTATAAAAAGGTTAATTTATCAAAATGTTAATATGGATCTAAATACTAGCCTTGATTTAATTTCCTCTCATATGGCCTTTGCCAGAACAAGTGAGGATCATGCAGAGGCTATTTTGGCGTCTGAGGAAAAAAGAAAACCAAAATTTAAAGGTAAATAATGAGTGCTATAGATAAAAAATTTGAGAGTAAAAATTTTAAAGGTTGGAAAAACCTAGATCTAAAAAATCTTCCTGTTGATGGTAAAAGATATAATTCTTATGAATTCATGCAAAAAGAATGGGAATATATGTGGCCAAAGATTTGGTTACTACTTGGTCGCGAAGAAGAAATTCCAAATTCTGGTGATTACCAAATGGAAGATTTTGGGAAAGAGAGTTTTTTAATGGTGAGACAAGACGATGGCTCAATAAAGTCTTTTTATAATGTGTGTCAACATAGGGGTGCTCGCCTTACTTTTAATGATGTAGGAACAACTGAAGCATTTATTTGTCCCTATCATGGATGGAAATGGAGAAAAGATGGAAAACTTATTGAGGCCCAAGACTCAGAGGATTTCCCTCAAGGAGACCCTTGTCAAAATTTAAAACTAGAAGAAGTTAAAACTGAGACATTCGCAGGATTTATTTGGATTAATATGGATAAAAACGCATGTTCCCTTAGAGAGTGGCTTGGGCCAATATGGGAGGATTGGGAAGCATACGAAATCCATAAATGGAAACGTTATGTAGCTCAAACGGTCAATATGCCATGTAACTGGAAGATTATTTTGGATAATTTTAATGAATCATATCACCTAAATACCGTCCATGCTCCAGAAAAGGCAATTACTAAAAAAAGGATGCCAAGCGGCGTTGATACTAGCTACAAGAATACTCAATTTGATCTATCTGAGGAAGGACACAATAGAATGATTATGCAGGCAGGTTATGGACCTGCGGGATCTTTTGAAGAAGGAGGATTAATTGAGGATCCTTTGGCAACAGTTATGAAAGATTGGGAGATAGACCCAAGTGAATTTACTGGGAGAGGTATTGATACAAGAGAAGCAATTCAAAAAGCAAAAAGAGAGTTGGGTGGTAAAAGAGGTTATACTCATTACGATAATCTTTATGATGAGCAACTTACAGATGCATTTCATTATACTCTATTTCCAAACTTTGCAGTTTCATTATGGGCTGATGGGTTTCATTTTTTAAGGGCGAGACCACATGCAACTGATCCAGAAAAATGTGTATTTGATAATTGGTGGTATGCAAGTAATCCTAAAAATGAAACATCACCTATTAGAAGTACAGTTGGTATTCACGAAAGAGGTAATTTTGCTATAGAGCCTGATATTTTTGATCATGGTGAAAAGAGCTTAGGGCAAACTATTGATCAAGATGCGGTCGTCTTTATATTTCAACAACATGGATTACGCTCTAGGGGTTTTAATGGTGCGTATTTTGCAGGACAAGAGAAGCGAGTTCATCGTTTCCATGAAATGATTGAATCTTATTTTGAGGAATAAATTATGGAAAAAAAATTAGAAAAAGTTATATCGAAATCTGAAATTTATGATCTTGCGTGTAAATATATGCGAGGCCTAGATCGCCTTGATAAAAATATCTTTAGATCAGTTTTTCATGAAGATGCATATTGCGATTATGGATTTATTAAAACTGACCCTGATACATTTGCAACATTTTGTATGGATGCCTTAAAAGATCATATAGCTAATCACCATATGATAGGAAACTCATTAATTGAATTTGATGATGATGATGAAAATACAGCCTATGGTGAAATATATTTTAATGCTTATCATAAGACCATTGAAAATGGTGTTAACACTGATGTTATTATAGCTGGAAGATATCTTGACCGTTATGAGAGAAGAGATGGCGTTTGGAAGATAGCCTATCGATCAGAAGTTAATGATTGGTCAAGGACTGAACCAACAAATGACCCTTATTTTGATGACTCAGATTGTCATAGAGGAAAAAGACAAGATGATGATGTTTATCATAGAGAAAAGATGCATTGGCCAAAAAACTAAATCGAGGCCTTTTCTTCAAGTTCTTTTCTTAGCTCTTCATGTCTAGCTTGTGTTAAAGGATACTTATAAAGAACCAAAATAGTCGCAACAAAAAATATAGAAGTGCTAAATGAATAAACTAACTTCAGCCCTAGTACGTTATTACCTTCATTAACAATACCAGGAGTAGGGTCAAAACCTATATAAGCAAGCATCATAAATGCAAACCAAGGGCCGAATGAATAAGAAATTTTTGTTATAAAAGACCATACTGCAAAAAAAGATGCAGCCCTATCTTCACCTGAGTTTAATTTATCTAAATCAATTACATCAGCCTTCATAGAGTGAGGTATAACATAGCTAGTTGCCCCTCCGAATCCAGTAATCATCAATCCAAGCATCATCCAATAAATATCACCTGGACCCAAAAGCATATAAAATGGATTTGTAAAAACAAAACAAAGCAAGCCGAGAGTCCAGGCCCAATGTTTGCCAATTTTTTTACTAATTATAACCCAAAGCGGTATCGCAAAAAGTGTTATAATATAATATGAAAGGAGCAATGCTATACCAGCCTTCTCTTCCTGGAGAACACCTCTTATAAAAAATATAAAAGTAGCACTTGAGACAGCCACCCCAGTTGTGTGAAGAAAGAATGCTAGAACTAATCTTTTAAAAGGAGAATTCTTCCACATAATTTTTAATCCCTCTAGAAGAGAAAGTTTAGGAGCAACATAATCAATTTTTTCATCAACATTAAAGACGGTTAACAAAATTGTTAGAGGTATAAGAATTATCATAAAAATCCCTATCATCTGTACGACTTCTCTAGTTCCTCCATATGCGAAAAAAAATAAAGCAAGGGTTGGAATTGATTTACTTAAAACATTTCCCGCCATACCAAGCCAACTCCTCCAGGCGGTTATAGTTGTTCTTTCATTATAGTCTGGTGATAATTCTGCAGCCCAAGCGTAATAAGGGATAAGAAGCATTGTCCATCCAAGCCAAAACATTGCTAACCAAAATAAAAGATATGTTGCGGTAACTGTTTCTTCATTAGGGAAAAATAAGAAATAAACAGCAGGAACTAAAATTGGTATTGATGCAACCATCCATACTCTTCTTCTTCCCCATCGTGTTTTTGTTCTATCACCCAAGTAGCCAATAAGCGGGTCAGTGAAAGCATCAAATATTCTTGCAACAAGCCAAACAGTTCCTATTGCCGCCAAGCTTATTCCAACATCTGAACCGTAATAATTTGGTAAATATGTGAGTAATGGGAGAGAGGCAATAGAGATAGGCATTTCCGAAATGCCATAAAAAAAAAGTTTTTTATTTGTTAATTTTTTTTCAGCCATTAGGATTCTCAACAATTTTCGTAGCTTCTTCTTTTTGTTTTTCTAGTTTTTTACGAATATCTAATTGAACATCTTCTGTGATTGGGTACTTTCTTACAATCAATAAAACAATAAAAAAGCAGATTGGACATGCGAAAGAAAAAAGTAATTTTAATCCTAAAATTTGATTATCACTGTTAATTGCTCCAGGCGTTGAATCAAAACCAATTATAGATAGGATCATAAGGCCTAAAAAAGGTCCAAAAGAGAGTGCAATCTTTGAAGCAAAAGACCAAACAGCGAAAAATTGACCTGCTCTATCCTCTCCTGAGTTTAAAGTATCAAGATCTATTACATCAGCTTTCATAGAGTTAGGCATTACATAAAAACTTGCCCCAGCAAATCCAGTTGTAGCGGTTATTGGAAGCATCCAGTAAAAATCTCCCTGACCAAGGAACATATAAAAAGGACTCATAATTATAAAAAAACTTAAACCAATCATCCAAGCATTATGCTTTCCTATTTTACTTGAAAACCATGCCCAAAAGGGAATGCCACATAAATTAGACGTATAATAAAAAAGAAGAAAAATAATTCCAGCCTCTTCTTCCCCAGTAACGCCTCGTATATAAAATAAAACTACCGCTGTAGATAATGCTGTTCCCATACTTGTAAAGAAAAAGGCAAATACAAGTCTTTTAAAAGGACTGTTATTCCACATAACTTTTAAACCTTTTAAAATTGGTATTTTAGTTGAGGTATAATCTCTCTTTTCAGGTACATTATAAGTTGTTAAAGAAATAGCCACCGGTATCAAGAAAAGTAATCCCCAACCAATCATTTCAACAACTTCTTTTGTACCTCCATAGGAAAAAAGCAATAAAGCGACTACCGGAAGAACTTTTGTTGCAACATTTGCAACCATCCCAAGGAACATCCGCCATGCCGCAATTGTAGTTCTTTCATTATAGTCAGGTGATAATTCTGCAGCCCATGCATAATATGGAATAAAAAGCATTGTCCATCCTAGCCAAAAGATAACAAGCCAAAACAATAGATAACCAGCATCAACATCTAAGGATGGAAAAAAAATCTTATAAACGGATAACATAAGGAATGGAATTGACCCAAGCATCCATATTCTTCGCCTTCCCCAGCGAGTATCAGTTTTGTCACCTAAATACCCAATTAACGGATCCGTGATTGCATCAAATAGCCTAGCGAATAACCATACTGAACCTATTGCAGCCAAACTAACACCAAGATCTGCCCCATAATAATTAGGAATATAAGCGGCAAGAGGAACATTTGCCACCGATAGTGGCATATCAGATAATCCATAAAAAAATAAAATTCTCTTTGAAAGTGGTTTTTTAGACATTTAGATTATTTAACTTATTTTAGACCAAAGAGAGTCTTTGCTAATCCAATTATCTACCCAGTCATGAAAGTGCTGGAGCCTCTCCTCATCATTACTTAATGTAGCGCTATCAAAACCTTTTGAATGCATACCAGCCTGCATGTCATTTAAATAGTGAATATCTTGATCTATTGTCACAGTTAAGGATTTTCTTCCTTGAACAACATCCTCTCTGGTAAAAATATCATGTTCAGGTCTAGAACCAGTTTGTTCATAGAAAGACGACCCCGGAAGTAATTCCAACTCCTTAGATTCATCTCGAACTTGATGTGATGGTATTTGGAAAGACCACTTAGTGAAAGAACATTTATTTGGATCAGAGTGATGAGGCTTAGGACCAAAAATCCATAATCTTTCAGGATGAATTGTCATAAAAATATTTGGAAAAATATCGTATTGAAGAACATCCGAAACCTGATCATCTGTAAACTCAGAAAAATCAAAACCTAACTCATCACCGATTACTCTTTTTTGTTTTTGAATAGCCTTACGAATCTCGGGGACTTTTCCATGAAAATCATCTGGGTTTAATCTAAGGCCTTTGAGGTAATCCTTCATGAACTCTGGTGGCTCATCTGGGGTTGAATACCTTGGGTTAACAACAGGGCTCGTAACCATTGTCCTTGTATGACCAAAAGGCCATAAATCATTTTCCGCATCACAGCAATCAACAAAACTAGCATGTTGAGGGTGAATAAAATCGACATGATATTGTTCTAAAAAATTATCTCTAACAGTTTTCCAGTTAGTCTCCAAAAGAGAAACAGTTTGATGCTTAACAAGATTCATTTTTTCAAATTTATAAGGCTTTAACTGATCCACTATTGGTCCAAGGAAAGTCTCTAATGAAGATGAATTTTCATCCATATTAATAAAAACTAAACCGGCCCATACTGAAACCTTAACAGGCTTTAAAGATTTCTCCTCACAAGGAACACCTTCTTTAAATAATTCCCTATCTGGTACGTGCTCAAGAGTCCCATCCAATCCATATGTCCATCCATGGTAAGGGCATGAAACCTTACTAAAAGAACCAGATTCTAAAGTAACAATTTTATTTCCTCGATGCTGACATACATTATAAAAAGCTGAAATTTCATTTTCATTATTACGGGTAATGACAATTGATTCTCGACCAATATCATAAATGAAAAAATCACCTGGCTCTAAAAGATCACTTTCCAAACCAGCGAATAACCATGCTTTAGTCCATATACCTTCCCATTCGGATTGCATAAAATCTTCAGATATATATCTATCCTTTGATAAAGATGCAGATTTATCAAGAGATGAAGTTAGTGTTTCACTAAAATCAACATAATTAAAAGTCTGCGGCATCTGTCTCTCCCCTTTTTTTATTTTCCCCTTAATCAATATAATGTAATCAGATTATGAACATAGTAAAGATATGAAATTATAAAGGTAGGCAAAATTCAACATCAATTAAATTTAGTATCTTGACCAATTAGTTTTTGAGGTCTTGAATAAGATTTCGAAGGGAGGGAATAATGATAGTAGTTAATGCAAAAGCTAAAACAACTGGTGAAAATATTTTAAACTTAAAAAATGTAATCTTTGATCTTGAACAAGAAACATTAAAAGAAAAGGGATGCCTAGATTATGCCTTTAGTGTAGATATTAACAATCCAAATGTTATGAGAATTACCGAACTCTGGGAAGATCTCCAGTCACTAAAAGATCATTTAGAAACAGAGCACGTAGCAATATTTAGAGAAGAAATGTCAAAAAACCCTATTGATGTTGAAGCTCATTTTTATAAATCAGAAGAAATACCTTATCCAGGATAATAATAATGAAAAATAAAGTAAGTTCTTGGAAAGTTGGCGATGTGAAAATAACTAGAATAATTGAAGGCGAAAGAGCTGGCCCTATGTTCGTTGTGCCAGATGCTATTCCTGAAAATATTATAAAAATGCCATGGCTTCAGCCTTACTTTTCAGATAGCGAAGGAAATACCATTGTAAGTGTTCATGCGCTTGTTATAGAAACCAAAGAAAAGTGTATTATTGTCGATACTTGCCTTGGTAATGATAAAGAAAGACACATCCCTTCATGGAATAATCTACAAACTAAATTCCTTGAAGACCTAGAGAGCGCTGGATATAAAACAGACGATATTGATACTGTATTATGTACTCATCTTCATACAGACCATGTTGGCTGGAATACAATATTAGTAGATGACAAATGGGAGCCAACATTTAAAAAGGCCGATTATTTATTTGGCAGAGAAGAATGGAACTATACTGAAAAACAATTAGGAAATCCTCTTTATGCAGAATTTATAAATGACTCTATCATTCCTATTATTGACTCTGGCCTTGTTAAGTTTGTCGAACTTGATGAGAAAATATGCGAGGAAATAACTCTCGAGCCAACATTAGGTCATACTCCAGGCCATGTAAGTATAAAAATTTTCTCTAATGGTGAAAAGGCAGCTATAACTGGTGACTTCTTACATCACCCGTGCCAGATGGAAAAACTTGACTGGATATCATCTGCAGACTGGGACCCAGAACTTGCAAAGGAAACTAGACGAAGAAAATTATTAAATTATGCTGATGAAAAAACTTTAGTTTTTGGAACGCACTTTGCATCTCCATCAGCAGGTTATGTTGTTAAAAAGGATGATCATTTTATTTTTGAGGTAAAGCATCCATTATAAATATGTGCCAAACAATTTTTAATAATGATTTACTAAAATAAAAAATTTTTTTAAATTAAATTAATAATATTGGTTTAAATTGAGGGAGAAATCAATGAGCTTGAATGAAGAAACAAAGCCTGGAGATGCGAGGTGTCCTGATCACCCAAGCACTAAAGAATTAATAAAAAATGATAAAGGTGGAGCTCCAAAACCTTTACTCGAAGAATCGTATAATTTTTTAGGTGATGAAGATATTCCATACGAAAGATACACATCTGAAAAATTTGCAAGGGCAGAAGATGAACATATGTGGTCTAAGGTTTGGCAGTGGGCCTGTAGAGAAGAGCATATACCTGAGCCAGGGGATTATTATGTTTATGATGTTGGAGATCGTTCAGCTATAATCGTTAGAACAGAAGATAATGAAATTAAAGTTTATTACAATTCTTGTTTACATAGAGGCACTCAATTAAAGCCTGCTAATAGTTCAGGTTTTTGTAAAGAACTTAAGTGCCCATTTCATGGTTGGTCATGGTCCCTTAAAGGTGAATTAGAATTTTTGCCATGTGATTGGGATTTCCCTCACGTAAATAAAGAAGAATTTTCTCTTCCGGAAATCAAATTTGATATTTGGTGTGGTTTTATTTTTATTAACTTTGATGAAAATGCTAAGCCCCTTGATGAGTATTTGGGAGTTCTTCCAAGACATTTTGAAAATTGGAAACTTGAGGATCGTTATATCGAAACTCATGTAATAAAAAAATTACCAGCAAATTGGAAAGTTTCTGCTGAAGCTTTTTTAGAGGCTTATCATGTTTTAGAAACTCACTCAGAGGGAGTTTATACTGCCGGTGATGCTAACGCAGATTATGATATTTTTGGCGACCATATTTCAAGGTTTGTTCATACTATTGGATACACAAGCCCTCACATAACTGAAAATCGTCCCACTGAACAAGAGATTTTTGATATATTAATGGGCAGAAGAACCAAAGAAGGTTCAGGACAAAAATTACCTGAAGGAACTTCAGCAAGAGAAGCTTATGCAGGGCATGTTCAGGAGACAATGAAAGAAAGGTTTAAACAAGATTTCTCTCACCTTACTGTAACTGAAACAATTGACTCAATTGAATATTTTGCTTTTCCAAATGCTTTCTTTTTCCCAGGCCTACAATTATCTATGGTTTATAGATTTAGACCTAATGGTGTAGATGGTGCCCTTTTTGATTTATTATTTCTTAGACCAAAGCCTGTTGATGGGCCATGCCCTCCTCCACCAGAACCATTTCAATTGGAAATAGAAGATAGTTATACAAAGTGCCCAGGAACAGAATTTTTGGGTGCTGTTTATGATCAAGATACAAATAATTTGCTATCCCAAACAAAAGGATTTAAATCAAGTTTCAAAAAAGGACAATCACTTGGAAACTATCAAGAGGCAAGAACGAGACATTTCCATCAAACAATAGATAAATATTTGGAGAATATTAATGGGTAAGCTAGACGGAAAAGTCGCCGTAATACTGGGAGCATCATCAATAGAAGGCTTGGGAGGCGTTATTGCAAAATCTTATGCAAATGAAGGTGCAAAAGTAGTTATAAGCGGACGTCGCCAAGAGCCTTTGGATGAGTTGGCTTCTGAGCTTAATGGAAAAGCTCAAACTTGTGATATTACTGTAGATGGAGATATAGAAAACTTATTTAAAGTAGCAAAAGATACATACGGTAAAGTTGATATTGCGATAAATACAACAGGTATGTATGAACCAGGGCCACTTAATGAACTTACAAGAGATCATCTACGAAAATATACAGAAGTAAGTTTTATAGGGCCAACAATTTTTATCAGAGAAGCTGCCAATATTATGGAAAATGGCGGTTCAATTATAACAACAACATCTGTCACAGTTGAATTATCAGCTGTTGGTCTTTCCGCCTATGTCGGAACAAAAGCTGGAACTGATAAAGTTGTTCAGATAGCTGCAAAAGAATACCAACACAAAGGACTCAAAATTAATTCATTATCACCTGGACTAGTAGATACCCCTATGACAGGAGCTTTGTTTGATATGGACGGTCCAATAAAAGCAATGACAAAAGAGTCTCCACTTGGAAGACTCGCGAATGTTCAAGATGTTGCAAATACTGCAGTATGGATGGCATCAGATGATTGCTTTACTACTGGAGATTTAATTCGAGTAAGCGGTGGCATTCAATTGAATCGTTTGCCGACTCAAGAAGAAATGTATGGTCAATAATTAAAAATTTATAAGGAGAAATAATATGACAGGAAGACTAGAAGGAAAAGTAGCAATTATAACTGGTGCAGCCATGGGATTGGGAGCAGCTGATGCTGAACTTTTTGCCTCAGAAGGGGCAAAAGTAGTTTTAACAGACATTGCCGAAAGTGAAGGACAGGCTCTAGCAGATAAATTAGGTGGTACCTTTTTTAAGCATGATGTTACTGATGAAGATCGATGGATAGAAATCATAAAAGAGACAGAGGAAAAATATGGTCGTATTGATATACTCGTAAATAATGCTGGTATAGTCAAACCTGGTAATCCCGAAAATCAAACAACTGAAGAATACAGATTTACAATGTCAGTTCATATGGATAGTACTTTTTTTGGTTGTAAATATGTCATACCGGTTATGGCTAAAACAGGCGGTGGATCAATAGTAAATATGTGCTCAATTGCTTCAGTTCAAGGAGAGTCATATGTTGCGGCCTATTGCGCAGCTAAAGGTGCAATTGAGGCCTATAGTAGAGCTGTAGCTGTACATTGTGGTCTTGCCAAAAATGGTGTGAGATGTAATACGATTCATCCATCAGGAATAGCAACCCCAATGGTTGCAAGCGTTCCAGCATTAATGGAAGAAAAATTTGGAGCCTCACCTGTTGTTCAAGAAGCTCCAGTAGAGAGCAATAAAGTTGGCGAACCTTTAGATATTGCAAATGCTGCACTATATCTTGCTTCAGATGAATCTAAATTTGTTAACGGAGCTCAAATACGAGTTGATAATGCTATGTCAGTCGTATCAGGAAATATGCCAGAATAATTAGGAGTTACAAATGGGAAAAGTTGTTGATTATTTTGATGATGATACTCGCCTAGAAGGTATTTTCTTTCCTTATGAGGGTAATAAGAATGCCCCTGTTGTTTTAGTTGTTCCGACTTACGCGGGTAGAGATCAATTTACACTCGATAAAGCAAAATCGATGAATGACTTAGGGTATTCCGGATTTGCTGTAGATATGTATGGAGAAGGAAAAACTGGAAGCTCGCCAGAAGAAAATATTGAATTAATGAATGATGTTCTTTCTGATCGACCAAAACTTCAAAAAAGAATGTTATCTGCAATTGATGCAGTAAGATCAGAAACTGGTGTGAACAATTCAAAAATTGCAAGTATAGGCTTTTGCTTTGGCGGTCTTTGTGTTCTTGATGTTGCGAGGATAGGTTCAGATATAGCTGGTGTAGTCTCTTTTCATGGTATTTTTAATAAGCCAGGAAATACCGAAGGTAACACCATCAATACAAAAGTTCTTGTTTTGCATGGTAATGATGATCCAATGGTACCACACGAAGATGTTAATGGTCTCGCAAATGAGTTGACAGAATCTAAGGCTGATTGGCAAATTCATGCCTATGGATCAACTTCTCATGCATTTACTAACAAAGAAGCAAATTCCCCGGAAATGGGAATGGCATATAATCCAGATGCAGATAGACGCTCATGGAAAGCAATGCAAGACTTTTTAAAAGAAGTGATTGGCTAAATAAGCCTCTAAGGATATACAATAGAATCATGACTGAAGAAAAAGAACTTGCTGTACATGCCTTTGTTATACCGGTTACTCCGTTCCAACAGAACTGTTCTATCTTATGGTGCACAGAAACTAAAAAAGGTGCTGTAATTGACCCGGGCGGTGATATCGATCAAATAATTACCGCAATAAAGAAGTATGATGTAAAAATTGAGAAAATTCTTATTACGCATGCACACTTAGATCACGCTGGTGCAACTGCTGAACTTGCCCGCCAACTTAATATTCCAATAGAAGGTCCGCATAAGGATGATATGTTTTTAATTGAAAGCCTTGAGGAGCAAGGAAAGAAATATAATTTTTCTCCTGCTGAGTCTTTTGAGACATCTAGATTCCTTGAGGGTGGCGATGAAGTGACAATAGGAAATCAAATATTTGGTGTTCGTCACTGTCCTGGTCATACTCCTGGGCATGTAATATTTTTTCATAAAGAAGCAAAGATAGCTGCTGTTGGTGATGTATTATTCCAAGGGTCGATAGGAAGATCAGATCTACCGAGAGGAAACCATGAGCAATTAGTTAATTCAATAGTTAATGAATTATGGCCTCTAGGTGATGAGATAAGATTTATACCTGGCCACGGCCCAATGTCTACTTTTGGTAACGAAAGATTAACAAACCCGTATGTCTCAGATTTTGCATTAGGAATTGACCGAGAAGTTTCTGATGCAGTTAAAAAACAAGAAACATCAATGGAGTAGATCTTTGGTTCTTTCTAACAGCCGTCTAAATAGACGTGTTGGACTTTCTTTTTTATACTTTATTCAGGGTATACCTCAGGGCCTGATTTATTTTTCTTTACTAGATTGGTTAGCGTCAAAAGACTTTTCTATTAGCGATATTGCTATAATAACCTCAGTAGCCTCCTTGCCATGGACACTTAAGTTTATCATTGGGCCGTTCGTTGACACATATCAATCATCCAAAATGGGAAAAAGAAAACCCTGGATATTGAGTTCGTTAACCCTATTAGGCCTTATTTTCCTTGTATTGTCTCAATTCATTTCAATACAAATGTCTCCATTACTAATCGGAATATTATTATCTTTTATAATACTCAGCACATCAATTCTTGATGTGGCAACTGATGGCCTTGCTATTGATATACTTGATAAAAATGAGAGAGGTATAAGTAATGGCCTTATGTGGGGCGCAAGAACGTTTGGTGTGAGCATTTCTGCTCTAGTAAGTTCTATTTTAATAAGAAATTATGGATTAAACCAAACTTTCATATTTTTTGGTATTGCACTATTAGGAAGTTCATTTTTTATAATTTTCCAGAAAGAAAGTATTAAAGATAAAATTCTTTCTTTTTCAAGACCAAATAAAAAGAAACAGATAATAAATTTAAAAAAAATACTAAAAGATTTATATCAAACCTCAATTACACCAGTAATTTTAATGTTAATATTATTCTGCTTAGTGTCTAATATTTCTTTTGGAATGCACTATGTAAGCATATCTAATCTATACACAAATCTCGCTGGTTGGGATCATGAACTCTTAACAAAAATTCGCTCTATTGGGCTCTATATAGGAGTTTTCTCAGCTATAGCGGGAGGTTATTTATCAGATAAATTTAATCCCTATAAAATTATTACGATGTCTCAGCTTTTCATTGCTCTAACGATGATCTCAGTATTTATTTTAAACAACCATATTTCTAATCTATACATAGGCTCATCAATTTTAATTTTATTATCCATAATGGGTTCATTTGTGATGTCTGCCAGTTTATCACTCTGTATGAGTCTTTCATTTAAAGTTATAGCCGCAACACAATTTGCATTTTTAATGAGTATTAGGCACTTCTCTCGTATTATTGGAGAGTGGCTAGCGGGTCTTTTAGACTATTTAAACATATCAGTTAATGAGATATATTTAGTTATGTTTTTATTGTCATTTTTACCCATTCTAGTAATACAAAGAATGATGGTTTTAAATAAAGCAAGATAAACTATATTTTACCTATAATATGCTTGACACCTACTCACTCAACGTTATATTTGCGCCCCTAGGGGAAATTTTAATTCCCCATCATATTAATGGATATTTATAATGTACGCAGTAATTCGTAGTGGCGGAAAGCAATATAAAGTTTCAAAAGATGACGTTATTTCAGTTGAAAAACTAATCGGTGAAGCGGGTGATAAAGTTAACCTAAATGAAGTACTTATGATTGGTGGTAAAGGTGACCCAATTGTTGGTGATCCAGTTATCAAAGGTGCTGTTGTTAATGCTGAAGTAGTTGAACAAACTCGAGCTGAGAAAATTATCGTCTTTAAGAAAAAAAGAAGACATAACTACAGAAGAAAAAATGGTCATCAACAACACTTAACAATGTTAAAAATTGTAGATATTAAAGAAAAAGAAACTAAAAAAGCAGCGGCAGTAAAAACAGATGCAGCTCCTGAAATGGAAAAAGCTCCTGTAAAGAAAACAGCTACAGCAAAGAAAACTACAGCAAAGAAAACAGTAAAGACTGATACTAAAACTAGATCAGTTAAGAAAAAGAAGACTGAGGAGTAAAAAATGGCGCATAAAAAAGCAGGTGGTTCATCTAGGAATGGAAGAGATTCAGCCGGAAGAAGGTTGGGCGTTAAAAAATTTGGTGGTGAAAGTGTTATTCCTGGAAATATAATTGTTCGTCAACGAGGAACTAAGTGGCAACCCGGGAAAAATGTAGGACTTGGAAGAGATCATACAATTTTTTCTCTAATCGAGGGTACAGTTAGTTTTAAAAAACTAAGAACAGGTGGTCCAGTTATTTCTGTTGACCCTATTGCTGAAAAAACTAATTAAACTTTAATTTAACCAGTTCATAGTTCTATTTATTTTTTATAAATTTATTAATTATGAGATAGGTTATGAAATTTCTTGACCAAGCAAAACTTTTTATCAGCTCCGGAAAGGGAGGGAACGGTTGCGTAAGCTTCCGACGTGAAAAGTATATTGAATTTGGCGGTCCAAATGGTGGTGACGGCGGTAGAGGAGGAGACGCGATTATACGATGTGTTGATGGCTTAAATACACTAATTGATTTTAGATTTAAACAACACTTTAGTGCAAAAAATGGTGAAGATGGAAAAGGAAGTGAAAAAACAGGAGGAAATGGCCAGGACATAATAATAAATGTTCCAAAAGGGACAATAGTATTAGAAGAGGATAATAAGACTGTTATTGCAGACTTAAGAGAGGTTAATCAAGAAATCTTAATTCTTGAAGGTGGAAATGGTGGTTTTGGGAATAGTCATTTTAAGGGGCCAAATAATCAAGCCCCTAGAAAAGCAAATGCAGGCCTAATTGGTGAAGAAAAATGGATTTGGTTAAGATTAAAACTAATTGCGGATGCCGGCTTAATTGGATTACCAAATGCCGGTAAATCAACTTTAATTTCATCAATAAGTGCAGCAAAACCAAAAGTCGCAGACTATCCTTTTACTACACTAAACCCAGTTCTTGGTATTACCAATCATAAGTCCAAAGAAATAACAATTGCAGATATACCTGGTCTAATTGAAGGAGCTCACGATGGTAAAGGGCTTGGTGACAGATTCCTAGGGCATGTTGAGAGATGTAGCATTTTAGTACATTTGATAGACTCTTTCTCAGAGGATCCATATGAGGATTGGAAGACAGTAAGACATGAAGTTGAATCATATTCTGATGAATTAGCTCAGAAAAAAGAAGTAATCGCCCTCTCTAAGGTAGATGGTTTAAATGAAAAAGATATAAAGGAAAAAGTTGATTTACTAGAAGGCAAGACAGGTAAAAACGTGTTCCCAATATCCTCAGTAACAAATAAAGGTCTAGAAGAAATTCTAAATACAGTATTAAATGTTATTGAAGAAAAGAAAATTAAAGAAGATACAAAGAAATGGTCACCATAAATAATATATCTGAAGCATCAAGAATTGTAATCAAAGTTGGCTCTTCCCTTGTTACAAGTAAAGATGGCAATATAAATGAAAGATTTTTAGATTCTATTGCCACTGATTTACTTAGACTCCGAGAGCAAAATAAAGAAATAATTATTGTCTCATCTGGAGCAGTCTCTCTTGGTAATGAAATTAATAAAGATAAAAAAAATCTATCGCTATCTGAAAGTCAAGCAGCATCATCCATAGGACAAATAAAATTAATAAATGGATGGAAAAAGTCACTTGAAAATAAAGGCTTAAATATCGCACAAATATTAATAACTGCCGATGATACCGAAAATCGAAGAAGGTATTTGAATGCACGCTCTACTTTTGAAGAATTATTAAAAAATAATTATATACCAATAATTAATGAGAACGATACTGTCGCAACCTCTGAAATAAGATATGGAGATAATGATAGATTAGCGGCAAGAGTGGCGGGAATGCTTTCAGCTGACTGTCTTATATTATTATCAAACGTTGATGGTTTGTACTCTAGAGATCCAAAAGAAGAAGAAAGTTATCTTATAAAGGAAGTAAGCAATCTAAATGATGAAATAATATCTATGGCTGGCGATGCAAGCGAATTAGGCAGTGGAGGAATGATAACAAAACTTGAAGCAGCAAAAATTTGTATGTCAGTCGGAAGTAATATGATAATCGCCTCAGGTAATAATAAAGAACCATTAATGTCGATTGAAAGAGGTGTTAATTGTACATGGTTTAAGCCTGAGGACTCATCAAAAAATTCTTTAAAAGTTTGGCTATCCGGTCAATTAAAGCCTAGTGGAAAAATATTTGCTGATATAGGGGCAAGTAAAGCCCTTCTTAATGGTAAAAGCTTACTAGCCGCAGGTGTAATAGGGACTGATGGAAACTTTGACAAAGGTGATACTTTAGTTATTTTCAGTGATAAGAATATAGAAATTGCAAGAGGTCTATCAAACTACAGCTCGGAAGATCTAAATAAGATAGTGGGAAAGAAATCCAAGGAAATTGAAGTAATACTTGGATATATGGATAAACCAGAAATAATACATAGGAATAATCTTGTTTATTCCGGTGAACAAGAGAGTTAAATGTCTGAAGAAATAAAAAAAGTGCTATTGGCGATGGGGAATGAGGCTAAGAAGTCTTCGCAAAAATTAGCCCTAGCATCGGCTGAACAAAAAAATAAATCGTTACACTATATGGCAGATAATATTGATCAGAATGTCAGCAATATTTTAGATGCTAATAATAAAGATATTGCGAGAGCTAAAGAAAATAATATTTCACAATCATTTTTAGATAGACTGATATTAAATGAAGAAAGAATAAAATCAATGTCAGATGGATTGAGGTCAATAGCAAGTCTAGAAGATCCTATTGGTCAAAAAATGGCAAAGTGGCAAAGACCAAATGGTTTAGATATTGAAAGAGTAAGAACTCCTCTTGGTGTTATAGGGGTAATTTATGAAAGTAGGCCAAATGTGACTGCTGATGCAGGGGCATTATGTATTAAAGCAGGTAATGCAGTTATCCTTAGAGGGGGATCAGAGAGTCATCATTCCTCTAATGCTATTTATGATTTTTTAAAAGAAGGCTTGATACAAGCTGATCTTCCAGAATTTTCAATTCAAATTATACCTACTGTTGATAGAAGTGCGGTAGGTTATCTTTTATCTGGACTAGAGAGTACGGTAGATGTTGTGGTGCCTAGGGGTGGAAAAAGTCTTGTAGAGAGAGTTCAAAATGAAGCCAAGGTTCCTGTTTTTGGACATCTAGAAGGGATTTGTCATTTATATATTGATAAAGATGCAGACATTGAAAAAGCTAAAGATATAACCATAAATGCTAAGATGAGAAGAACAGGTATATGTGGTGCAGCTGAAACACTCTTAATAGACGAAGCAAAGGCTTCACATCTTCTTCCCGAACTGAACAAAGTTCTAAAAAATTCAGGTTGTGAAGTTAGGGGCTGTGAAAGAAGCATGGGTATTGTTGGAGATATTATTCCTGCTACTAAATCTGATTGGGATACGGAATATCTAGATTCAATTATTAGCGTCAAAATAGTTGAAGGAATTAATGGAGCCATTGATCATATAAATAAACATTCAACAAATCATACAGATTCAATAGTAACCGAAAATACTGAAACAGCCGAAATCTTCTTGAAAGAAATTGATAGTGCAATAGTAATGCATAACACGTCAACGCAATTTGCAGATGGTGGAGAGTTTGGTATGGGTGCAGAGATTGGCATTGCAACAGGTAGATTTCACGCTAGGGGACCAGTTGGTGTTGAGCAACTAACCACTTTCAAATATGTAGTTCGCGGATCAGGACAAACAAGGTCTTAATGTCAAAAATATTATCAGATGAGATTATTTTACCAAAGAATTCAAAGGTTGGTCTTTTTGGTGGATCGTTTAACCCAGCGCATGAATGGCATTATCAGGTTGCCAATGAAGCTTATAAATCATTAGGTTTGGATTTAGTTATTTGGCTAGTATCCCCTCACAATCCGCTAAAAGATAAAAACTCACTTATGCCTCTAGCAAAGAGAATGGAAAGTGCAAAGGATATTGCCATATCTTCAAATTTTATTGTGACTGATATCGAAAAGACAATAAATACACAATATTCATTTGATACAATTTCTATATTTCAAGAATCCTACCCAACAGTAAAGTTTATTTGGATAATGGGATCTGATAATGCTGCGCAGGTTGAAGAATGGAAAAATTGGCAAGAATTTATAAAAAAAATTCCTTTAGCAATTTACCCTAGAGCAACTAACCCCCTTATAGATGTAGAAAAAAAACTTAAAAAAAATGCTAAGAAAATTGATGCAAAACATTCTAAAGATTTAATTAATACAGAAACACCATGTTTTACCTTTATTAATGGACCGATGAATGATATCTCCTCAACAAGGATTAGGAGAGAAATGTGAGTAAAAAATTATTAAAAGAAATCATATCCAATCTAGATGATAATAAAGCTAAGGATATCACCTCTATACCTTTAGAAGGAAAATCTGATATTGCCGATCATTTAGTTATAGCAACTGGAACCTCGAGTCGACACGTCTCTTCTTTAGCTCAAAGAATTGTTAATAATTTAAAGGAATATGGATTAAAAAGTATAAATGCTGAAGGTCTTGAAAAGGGTGACTGGGTATTAATAGATGGAGGAGATATAATAGTTCATCTATTTAGGGAAGAAGTCAGAGATTTTTATAATCTTGAAAAGTTATGGTCACCATCATTAGAAATTAAATCAAACAATATATAAGATGAATCTTGGTATTATTTCTATAGGAAAACTCAAAAATAGTCCTCTCTTAGAGCTGCAAAACGATTACAAGAAAAGAATTTTAAAATTAGGTAAAAATATCGGCATAAATAATCTCCAAATTAAAGAAGGTTTAATTTCAAAGAAAAATTCAATTGATGCGCGCAAGATAGAAGAAGGCGAATTCTTTGAAAAAAATTTAAGTAAAGAAAGCTATAATATCTTCTTAGACGAAACCGGCGATCAATGTAATTCATTCGAAGTTTCTGAGCTCTTATCAAATAAATTGATGGATTCACCTGAGATGGTTTTTTTTATAGGTGGCCCAGACGGTTTCAAAAAAGAAATCCTATCCCAGTCAGACAAAGTCATTTCATTTGGAAGAGTAACATGGCCTCATATGTTGTTAAGGATAATGTTACTTGAACAATTATATAGAGCGGTAACTATAATAAAAAACCATCCTTACCATAGAAATTAATTAGGAATTATGTTTCTTTTTATATAAATTAGGTCACCAAGATTAATCCAAGGAAATTATTTCAAATGCATAATCTAAAAAGATTTTTATTACTAGCTTTAAGTATTTTTATAATAAATAACTCATCCTTTGAGCTTTTTGCGGGAAACGATATAACCCAGGAGAATAAAGATCTTATAGAATCAATAATTGAGCTTGTTAAAGAAGAATATATCGATGAAACAGATGAGAATGAAATAGTTGAGTCGGCCATTAATGGTATGCTTCAATCTCTTGATCCACATTCAATTTACCTTAACCCCAAAAACTTTGAAGAATTAAAAAATGATACTAAGGGCGAATTTGCTGGTCTTGGAATTGAAGTCACTATGGAAAGAGGTTTAGTAAAAGTGATTTCTCCGATCGATGGTACACCAGCTTATAAAGCCGGTATATCTGAAGGTGATTATATCACACATATTAATAAAGAGGCTGTTCTGGGTAAAAGCCTCTCAGAAGCAGTAGACCTTATGAGAGGTAAAGAAAATACTAGCATAGAAATTACAATAGCAAGAGAGGGTATCGAGGATGGATTTGATCTGACAATTATTAGAGAAATAATCAAGATACCCGGTATATTAGCAAAGATTGAAGGTAAAGATAAAAACATTGGTTATCTTAGGGTTTCAGCCTTTAATGAAAAGACTGCAGAAAAACTCTACAACGAAATCATTAAACTTGAACATAACCCTCTAAAAAAAATAGAGAGCTACATCCTAGATTTAAGAAGAAACCCAGGTGGCTTACTAAGCCAAGCAATTGAAGTTTCAAATATGTTCATTAATAATGGGCTTATTGTATCAACAAAAAGACCTAGATTTGAAAAAACAATTAGTGAGTATGCAGCAAGAAGAGGTGATTTAATCTCAGGCAAGCCTCTTGTTGTACTCGTAAATGGAGGCTCAGCCTCTGCATCAGAGATCGTTGCTGGGGCATTACAAGATAATAATAGAGCAATTATTCTGGGAACAAGAACATTTGGAAAAGGATCGGTTCAAACATTATTTCCATTAACTAAAAATAAACTATTCTTTACTCAAAAGGAAAAGTATGGAGCCGTTAAACTAACTACAGCTGAATACTATACCCCGTCAGGAAAATCAATACAGGCAAAGGGTATAACTCCAGATTTTATAATAGATCAAAATAAAGAAGATGATCAAAATTCAGACCTTTTCCAAGTAGGAGAAACTCAGTTAAATCAACATATCAAAAATAAGGGAGAAGGAGAGGAATCAGGTTCATCAGCCTATATCCCTAAAGATGAAAATAAAGATACACAGTTAGTTGAAGCCATAGAGATTTTATCAAGTTTAAATAAAAGAATAATTAATACTAAGAGGATTAATTAAATGAAAAGTCAAAATCATGAAATTGGTGATTTAAAGATGCGAAAAGCTGTTGGTATAATACTAATAAGAAAAGATGGTTTCGTGTGGACTGGAAAAAGGAAATTAGGTCCAGGCGTAAGATCTGGAGAAAGAAATTTATGGCAGATGCCACAAGGCGGCATTGATGATGGAGAAAAACCAATAGAAGCAGCCTTTAGAGAATTAGAGGAAGAGACAGGAAGTAAATCAGCAAAATTATTATTTGAATCTGAAGATTGGCTTGAATACAAACTGCCAGATGAATTGATTGGAAAAGTCTTAAAAGGATTCAAGGGTCAGAAACAAAAATGGTTCTTAATGGAATTTAATGGGAACGATGAAGATTTTAATTTAAACAATCATACGCCTGAATTTGATGAATGGCGTTGGTGTGATTTAAAAACTATGCCGAGTTTGGTTGTCGACTTTAAGAAACCTTTGTATGAGAAATTAGTAGAAATTTTTTTAGAAAAGATTGAAGAATATAAAATTAATTAAAATTTTCCATCAACGCTTTTCTCTCGATTAATAGTTCTTTATCAGAGTCATTTGCATTAGAAATATTTTCATCAATTTGTTCTATTTTTTCTTTTAGTAGCAAGCTATCAATATCAGTAAGATTTAAGGAGCTTTCAGCAAGAATAGTGATTTTCTGTGGGGTTACATCCGCAAAACCGCCCTCAACAAGGTATTTTTTAATATTATCTTTATCAAAAGTTACCTCTACAATACCTTGTCTTAAGATAGTCATGTAGGGAGCATGGTTAGGTAAAATTCCCGCATCACCCTCTACAGCAGGAATCTGAACCATATCCACTTCAGAAGAAACAATCGATTCTTCAGGTGAAACAAAATCAAAATTTATTTTTGTATCCATAACGCTTATTCTTCAGATGCAAGCTTCTCAGCCTTTGCTATAGCATCTTCTATGGTACCAACCATATAAAATGCGGCCTCAGGCAAATGATCATAATCACCTGCACAAAGTCCTTTGAAACCTTTTATTGTATCTTCAAGATTCACTAAAATCCCTGGTGACCCAGTAAATATCTCGGCAACATGGAATGGTTGAGAGAAAAATCTTTCAATCTTTCTAGCCCTTGAAACACTTAGCTTGTCCTCTTCACTCAATTCATCCATTCCAAGTATTGCAATAATATCTTGTAATGCTTTATATTTTTGAAGAATTTCTTGAACATTTCTAGCTACATTATAATGTTCTTCGCCAATTATACCTGGCTCAAGTATTCTGCTAGTAGAATCAAGAGGATCAACTGCCGGATAAATACCTTTCTCAGATATAGCTCGAGATAAAACCGTTGTAGCATCAAGGTGAGCAAATGATGCAGCCGGAGCTGGATCTGTTAAATCATCAGCTGGAACATAAATCGCTTGAACTGAAGTTATTGATCCTTTGTTTGTTGATGTAATTCTCTCCTGCATAGAACCCATATCTGTAGCTAGCGTAGGTTGATAACCAACAGCTGAAGGTATACGGCCTAATAGAGCAGAAACTTCTGATCCAGCCTGAGTAAATCGGAAAATATTATCAACAAAGAAAAGAACATCCTGACCTTCTTCTCTAAAATGTTCGGCAACAGTAAGTCCTGAAAGAGCAACTCGAGCTCGAGCTCCTGGAGGTTCATTCATTTGACCATACACAAGAGAACACTTTGATCCATCTCCACCACCCTCTTTGTTAACACCAGATTCAATCATTTCCCAATACAAATCATTCCCTTCACGGGTTCTTTCTCCAACACCGGCGAATACCGAATATCCACCATGCGCTTTAGCAATATTATTTATTAGCTCCATAATTAGAACGGTCTTACCAACACCGGCACCACCGAATAAACCAATTTTTCCACCCTTAGAATATGGGCATAAAAGATCTACAACTTTAATTCCTGTTTCAAGCATTTCACTTTCAGTTGATTGTTCAATAAATTCTGGAGCTGGTTGATGAATTCCTCTAACGGCTTTAGTTTTTATTGGGCCTTTTTCATCTACTGGTTCTCCTATTACATTCATTATTCTGCCTAGAGTTTCATCACCCACTGGAACTGATATTGCTTGCCCAGTTGATTTAACAGAATGACCTCTTTCAAGACCCTCTGTTGTATCCATTGCTATGGTTCGAACTGCATCTTCACCCAAATGCTGAGCAACTTCTAAAACAAGACGCCTTCCATCTGTTTCAATTTCAAGAGCTTCAAGAATAGCTGGCAAATTATTTTCAAATTTGACATCAACTACTGCACCCATCACTTGAATAACTTTTCCTTGATTAATTTCACTCATAGTTTTCCTCGTTTTTAATTTTTTTAAAGAGCCTCTGCACCAGAAATAATTTCGATTAATTCAGAAGTTATAGTCGCTTGTCTTGATCTATTGTAAGTTATTTTTAATTTATCAATCATTTCACTAGCATTTCGCGTTGCATTGTCCATTGCACTCATTCTAGCACCCTGCTCGCTAGCAAAATTTTCTAGAAGTGCCCTAAACAACTGAATTGAAAGATTTTTTGGTAATAAATCTTTTAAAATATCCATCTCGTCTGGTTCATACTCATAGCATGCTTCTTGATTAACTAGATCTTCATTAACCTCAGGACTAGAACTTAAACCAAATGGTATAATCGTTTGTTCGGTTGGTATTTGTGTAAGAACTGACTCAAATTTTGAATAATAAAGCTGGCAAATATCAAAACTATCGTCACTAAAAAGAGTAATAATTTTTTTAGCTACTGAATCTCCCTCAGAAAAGCTAAGATTACGAACCTCTGAGAAATCAAAAAATTCTATAATATGTTTACCAAACTCTCTATTTAAAGCTGCTTTTCCTTTTTTACCAACACAAATGAATTTTACGTCTTTGCCTTCTTTTAATAATTTACGAGCACTTTGAGATGCCAGCCTTGTAATAGAAGAATTAAAACCGCCACAAAGCCCTCTTTCTGATGTAGCCACAACTAATAAATATCTTTGAGATTTACCATTTCCAACTAAAAGTTTTGGAGCATTATCATCACCTTCCATCTCCTTTGATAAATTTCCAACAACAGTTGATAGCTTATCAGAATATGGTCTTGTTGCTTCAACAGAATCCTGAGCTCTTCTTAATTTAGATGCTGCAACCATTTGCATGGCTCGAGTAATCTTCTGAGTTGAAGTGACACTCGATATTCTATTTCTAAGTTCTTTTAAATTAGCCATGATTAATTAACTATTTTTTTTAAAATTCTCTAAAAAACTTTCTAATGTCTCCTTTAGGAGATTCTCATTCTCTTCATTCAAAGCATTGGTAGATTTAATATCATCAAGAATATTCATATAATCTTTTTTAATAGTACTAAGAAGCTGGACTTCAAATTCACTAATTTGATTTGTTTCAATAGAATCCATAAAACCATTTACCCCAGCATAAAGAAGAACTACCTGTTCCTCAGAAGATAAAGGAGAAAATTGTCCTTGCTTTAAAAGCTCTGTTAATCTCTCTCCCCTTGCTAGAAGTTTTTGGGTTGAAGCATCTAAATCAGATCCAAACTGAGAAAAAGCTGCCATTTCTCTATATTGAGCAAGCTCTCCTTTAATCGATCCAGCAACTTTTTTCATTGCTTTTGTTTGAGCTGATGATCCAACTCTTGAAACAGAAAGACCTACGTTAACGGCTGGTCTTATACCTTGGAAAAATAAGTCTGTTTCAAGGAAAATCTGGCCATCAGTTATTGAAATTACATTTGTTGGTATATAAGCAGATACATCATTTGCTTGAGTCTCAATAATTGGAAGGGCTGTTAAAGACCCACCCCCATTATCATCATTGAGCTTTGCAGCTCTTTCTAATAAACGTGAGTGCAAATAGAAAACGTCCCCTGGATATGCTTCTCGCCCAGGTGGTCTTCTTAAAAGAAGCGACATTTGTCTGTAGGCAACTGCTTGTTTTGATAAATCATCATAAACAACTAATGCATGCATAGAATTATCTCTAAAAAACTCTCCCATTGCACAACCAGTAAATGGAGCTAAAAATTGAAGAGGGGCTGGCTCAGATGCTGTTGCGGCCACTACAATTGAGTACTCAAGGGCGCCATTTTCTTCAAGTGTTTTAACGATTTGGGCTACTGAAGATCTTTTTTGACCTATAGCAACATATATACAATAAAGTTTTTCATTTTCATCACCAGATTTATTAATTTCTTTCTGGTTAAGGATAGTGTCTATAGCTACTGCTGTCTTTCCAGTTTGTCTATCTCCAATTATAAGTTCTCTTTGACCCCTTCCAATTGGAATTAGTGAGTCAATTGCCTTTAATCCAGTTTGCATAGGCTCGCTAACAGACTTTCTTGGGATAATACCAGGCGCTTTAACGTCAACACGTCTTTTTTCAGAGGATTCTATCGGCCCCTTTCCATCAATAGGATTACCCAATGAATCAACCACCCTACCTAGTAAGCCTTTACCGACAGGAACCTCAACAATTGATCCGGTTCTTTTTACAGTATCACCCTCTTTAATAGAGGAGTCATCTCCAAAAATAACAACACCAACATTATCTTCTTCAAGATTTAAGGCCATACCCTTAATGTTTCCAGGAAACTCTACCATTTCACCAGCCTCAACATTATCCAAGCCATAGATCCTAGCTATACCATCGCCAACAGATAAGACTTGCCCTATCTCTGATACTTCGGCTTCTTTGCCAAATTCTTTAACTTTTTTCTTTAAAATTGCTGATATTTCTGCAGGTTTTATATCCATTACTTAAGCCTCATTCATAACATTTTTAATTGATTTAAGACGAGTAAGAAGAGAACTATCAATCATCTTACTTCCCATCTGAACTATAATACCGCCTAAAATTTCTTCATCGACCTCGACATTAATATCAACCTCTAGCTCAAAATGATCGGATAGAATTTTTTCAATTTCACCCTTTTGTTTATCACTAATTGGTTTGGCAGTTATTAATCTTGCTGTAGCTTTCTTATTTATTTTTAATAATTGAGCATGAAACGCTCTAATAATATCTGGCAATAAGGCCAGTCTCCTGTTTTCACACAAAACCCCGATAAAATTCTGAACTATAGGATTTACTCCTATTTTTTCTAATATTTCATTCATTAGGGAAAGCTGTTCATCGGACGAAAAAATTGGGCTCTTAATTAAAGTACCTAAATCATTATTTACCCTAATAACATTTCCAATAGTTAGTAATTCTTGATCAATTTCTTCTATAAAATCTTTTTTTTCTTCTTCTTGAGCTAGTTCAAAAAGAGATAATGCATACCGTGCTGGTAAACCTACTACATAATCTTCTGTTGATTGATCCATAAAAGATAACCTGATATTTATAAGTTATTGAAAAATAATGATAATTATTAACTATTGTCTCCAAAAGAAATTTATAAAATCTTTCATAGATGGTGGTAACACAAGCTTCTAATCCATGCAATATATGAAAACGATTCTCTTATAAAAAATAATAAGGGTCTATATCAACTGTTAACCTAATGGAACTGGGTTTCTTCAGATTATTCAACCAAAAATCTAAATACTTTTGAATATTTGTCTCTTTACCTGCTTTTAACAGAAATCTATAACGAGTTCTGCCTCTAACTTTAGTCATTGGAGCTGGAACAGGTCCTAAAACAATTATCTGATCTGATTGTGGAATAGATTTTTTTAACTGATTACAATATTCAATAAGTTTAAATGAATTAGTATCCGACAAAATAATTGAGGCCAATCTTCCATATGGCGGTAAATTATTATTTTCCCTCGTTTTTAGCTCAGCCTCTTGAAACTTTTCTTTTTCTCCCTCCACAAGTGATTTTATAACTGGGTGCGCAGGAAAGTAAGTCTGAAGAAATGATTTACCTGGCCTCTTTTCTCTTCCTGTTCTGCCTGATACTTGATGAAGAAGCTGATAAGTTCTTTCTGCCGCCCTTAGGTCTCCGTTTGCCATACCTAAATCAGCATCAATGACACCTACACAAGTAAGTAATGGGAAGTGATGTCCTTTAGAAATTATTTGAGTGCCAATCAAAATATCAATTAAACCTTTTCTCATGTCTTGAAGGATCTTATGGCTATCTTTGGAATTATCAGATGAAAGTGTTGCTACCCTTGCGTCTGGATAGGCCTTTAAGACTTCATCAGTAATCCTTTCAATTCCTGGACCGCAAGCAATTAAACTATTCTCAGAGTCACACTCTGAACAGGAATTAATTGGTTTAATAGTAAAACCACATTGGTGACAAACGAGCTTTGGATTAAATTTATGCTCAACTAAGTAAGAATCGCACTTAGGACATTCTAAACGATGCCCACATGTCTTACATAAAGTTATTGGAGCATATCCTCTTCTATTTAAAAAAATCAATGATTGTTCTCTTCTTGATAAAGTCTCTTTTATTTCAGATTTAAGCTTTTCTGAAAGCCATTGATTTTTTATGTATTCCTCATCTCTCATATCAATAAAATCAATTTGTGGAAGTATTGCATTCCCAATGCGCTCAGGAAGAATTAGCTCTTTATATTTACCCTCTTTAATATTCAATACTGTTTCTAGGGATGGTGTCGCAGAAACCATAACAACTGGAATCTTTTCAAAAGATGCCAAAGATATTGCCATATCTCTAGCATGATAAATAATTCCTTCCTGTTGCTTATAAGAATGATCGTGCTCTTCATCAATTACTATCAATCCAAGATTTTTAAATGGTAAAAATAACGAGGACCTGGCTCCAATAACTAATTTTGAGTTACCATGATAGATATCCTGCCAAATCTCTCTTCGTTTTTTTTTAGGAAGGTCTGAGTGCCACATAGATGGTTCAAATCCAAACCTACTTCTTATTCTATCAAATAATGCTTCAGTTAATGAAATTTCAGGAAGTAAAATCAAGGACTGCTTATTTTCTTTTAAAGCCTCTTCAATTGCCTCAAAATAAACTTCGGTTTTACCTGAGCCAGTCACTCCATCAATTAAAAATCTTTCAAAACTTTTATTATATATAGAATTAGTAATACTTTTAGCGGCGGACAACTGATCTTTATTGAGATTAAGTTTTTTTGGTATTAATTTAGGCAAAATTTCTAAATCGACTGAGCTTACTTCTGATAAAACATTCTCTTCGATTAACTTCTTAACAACAGAATATGAGACATTTGCTTTTTCCATGATGGCTGAGTGTGCTAAAATTTTATTGCCGTCCTCAAATAGTTTTAAAACAGCTTTTCTTGCATTAGTTATTTTAATTTTATCAGTATTTTCTTTATTAAACCTATATTTTACTGGTGCTTTGATTTCTTCAATTAAATATGCTTGTGGGATAAAAAGTTTTAAAACTCTCCCCAAGAAAGTGTAATTATATCGGCTAAAAAATTTTATAAAATTAAGAATCTTATTTGATAGTTTATAAGATGGATAATATTCAATAACCTCTTTAAGCTTTGAATTTTCAATATCCTCCAAAGATTCATCCCAAATAATTCCTATTAGCTCTCTATTTTGAAAAGGGACTTTAACAAAACTACCAGGCTTAACCTCAAAATCATCCGAGATAGAATAATCATAGGCCCTAGGGGTATTCATTGCTAATAGAACAGAAACTTTTTTCATCTTATCAAATTCACTTTACATAAAATATGCTACACTTGCATGCAATTCTATTGAGTCGCAACAAACAAGAGGAAGAATTAAAATGAAATTTTTTATAGATAGCGTAGATATTCAAGCAATAAAAAAATTTACATTAAGTGGAATGGTGGATGGTGTAACAACGAATCCTTCAATAATTGCAAAATCTGGTAAAGATTTTAAGGAGGTTATAAGAGAAATTTGTGAAATCGTTCCAGGGCCGGTAAGTGCAGAAGTGACAGCGACAGAAGCAAAACTTATGGTGGAAGAGGGTTTAATATTAAGTAAGATTGCTAAAAATGTTACTATAAAAGTCCCTTTAACGTGGGATGGCCTAGAGGCATGCAAAACTCTCTCAGATAAAAATATAATGGTAAACGTTACTTTATGTTTTTCTGCACAACAAGCTTTATTGGCTGCAAAGGCAGGGGCAACTTTTATATCTCCATTCATAGGCCGTTTAGATGATCTAGGAGAGGATGGTATGGATCTAATTAAAGATATAAGGGCAATCTATGATAATTATCCCAGCCTAAAAACTGAAATACTTGCTGCATCCATTCGATCAGCTGATCACGTAAGAAGAGCCGCAGTTATTGGCGCTGATATATCAACACTCCCACCTTCTGTTTTAGATGAACTTGCACAACACCCATTAACAGATAAAGGCCTAAAAGCTTTTTTAGATGACTGGGAAAAAACAGGACAAAAAATATTGTAGTATAATGAAGGAACTTGAATATTTAATTCCAAAATCGATTAAATTTACGTCTGCTGCCGATGACCTTCACTCTCAGTGCAACACTTTTATAGAAAATATATTCCAAAAAGGTAGGAGTCCATTAACTATTAAAGAGTACGCAAGAACAGTGGCCCATTTTTTAGAATTTCTAAAGGATTATTTAGGCCATAACGTAAAACTTAAGGATATAAAGCATTTAGATAAAATTACATTAAACTCTTATTTATCATACTATAAGAAACCCATAAAAAATCATCTTACAGCAGACCTGAAAGAAAAGTTTTTAAATGACAAATATTCTTTCTTATCAAAAAAACCAAAAAAAATCCTAGAACAAGATAGAAAATTTTTTGAGAAAAAAGAAACTCAAATCCTCTTAGATGATTTAGATAAAATTTTCACGGGACAAATAAAGTCAGGATTAGAGTTAAATAATAAACTAAAAAATTATAAAAACCTTGATCACAAAATTGAGAGATTAAGAAGAAACAGTTGTATTAAACTTCATAATGTTAGTTATGAAAAATCTGCAAGAAGTGTAGCGAGGTGTACTTCCGTTTTAAGAACATTTATTAGTTTTTTAATAAAAAATAATAAATGGGAAAGCCATAGCATAAGAAAAATAGAGTCTTCTAAGTTTAAACAAAGAACTGATAATAAAGTTTTTGAAGAAAGTGAGATAATTAATTTTTTAGATTATCTAGATCCAGATAAACAAGAATTGAGTCATGATCACAAATTTAATAATTGGCAGCACAAACGAGACCTTTCAATCTTTTACTTCTTATACTCATCTGGCCTAAGAATTTCTGAATTACTACAATTTAAAATTAATGATTTTCCTCTTAAAGAGTTTACAAAAATTAAAGGCAAAGGGGATAAAGAACGTTTTATAGTTGTACTTAATATTGTTAATGAAAAAATCAAAAATTATCTAGAAAGTTGCTCAAATTCAATTAATGGATTTAATTTGTCGAATGATGACCCTCTCTTTGTTAAATCAATAAAAGGGCAAAAGAAAAAACTATCGGCAAGAGATATACAAAGAACTATGAAGAGTCATATTGAAAAATTCGAAGGTAATTATCCAACATTCTCAACCCCCCACTCGCTTAGACATAGTTTTGCTTCACATATATTAAGAGGTGGAGCTGATATAAGAACCATACAAGAGTTACTTGGTCACAGCAGTCTTTCAAGCACTCAAATTTATACCAAATTAGATGAAAAATCTCTTTTAGATATCTATGATAAGTCTCATCCTCACTCTAAGGATAAGATCTAATTACATATGCAATGCTCTATCATCAATCGCAAGAGCGGCCTCTTTGACGGCTTCAGACAAAGTAGGATGAGCATGACATATATGAGCTAAATCCTCAGAGGTTGCTTCAAACTCCATTGCAACAGCTGCTTCAGCAATCATTGTACCTGCATGAGCACCCAATATATGGACACCTAAAATTTGGTCGGTATCTTCTGAAGAAAGAATCTTTACAAAACCATCTGTCATTTTATTAACTTTTGCACGTCCATTTGCTAAAAATGGAAACTTACCAACTTTATAAGAAATTGATTTTTGTTTAAGTTCCTCTTCTGTCATACCAACAGATGCGACCTCAGGATTTGTATATACAACACTTGGGATAATTCCATAATTAACATGCCCAGGTTTACCTTTTATTAATTCTGCAACTGCTACGCCTTCTTCTTCAGCTTTATGAGCTAACATAGGACCTTCAATAACATCTCCAATAGCCCAAATACCACTCACGTCAGTACGATAATTTTTATCAGTTTTAATAAAGCCTTTTTCATTTAATTGGATGCCTAGGGAGTCATCAAAGAGTCCATTGGTGTTTGGAACTCTTCCAGTCGAAACTAAAACAACATCAGTATTTAACGAAGAGGCATCAGATGTTGATACATTTTCAATATTTACCTGAACACCATCAGAGGTTACCTCTGTACCAGTAACTTTACTTCCAAGAATAAAATTAATTCCTTGTTTCTTTAATATTTTCTCAAATTGAACAGATAACTCACCATCTAAGCCCGGGGCTATTCTATCCAAATACTCAACAACTGTTACATCCGAGCCCAACCTACTCCAAACAGAACCAAGCTCTAGACCAATATATCCTCCGCCAATAATAATCATACGATCCGGAACATTCTTTAAAGAAAGAGCGCCAGTTGAAGATACAATATTGCTCTCATTAACTTCTATGCCAGGAAGCGAAGCTGAAGAAGAACCAGTTGCAATTACAATATTATCGGCTTCTATAAGTTTTTCAGATCCATCAGATAATTTTAAATTTATTTGATCAGAAGATAAAATTTTAGCTTCTGCAAAAATACCAGTTACTTTATTTTTCTTAAAAAGAAATTCTATTCCCTTAACATTTCCATCTATACCTTCATCTTTATAGCTCATCATATCATCTAAATTAAGAGAAACATTTTCGACATTTATACCCATAGAAGAGGCATTTTTAGTTTCGTGAAAAACCTCGGAAGCATGTAAAAGAGCTTTTGACGGAATACATCCTACATTTAAACATGTTCCTCCATGAGCGCCTCTTTTATCAATGCAAATAACATTAAGACCTAATTGTGCAGCTCTAATTGCGCAAACATATCCACCAGGTCCTGATCCGATAACAGCTAAATCATATTTTTCTGACATTATTAATCCCCTAATACCTTAAGTAGTGTTTTTCCAAGAGAAGCAGGTGAATCGGCTAGAGTGACGCCCGCTTTTTCAAGAGCAGCGATCTTGTCCTCAGCACCACCTTTACCGCCAGAAATAATCGCCCCAGCATGGCCCATTCTTCTTCCGGGAGGTGCCGTTAAACCAGCTATAAATCCTACGATAGGCTTCTTTATTGAAGATGAAATTAAAAAATCAGCGGCCTCTTCTTCTGCAGATCCACCAATTTCACCAATCATAATAATGGACTCGGTCTCATCATCATTTAAAAATAAATCAAGACAGTCAATAAAGTTAGTACCATTAACCGGATCACCACCTATACCTATGCATGTTGATTGACCTAATCCACAAGCTGTAGTTTGACCAACAGCTTCATAGGTTAAAGTTCCAGATCTAGAGACAATACCGACATTACCTTTTTGATGTATGTGACCAGGCATAATACCAATTTTACATTCACCAGGTGTAATAATTCCAGGGCAATTTGGTCCTATCAATCGCGTATTAGAATTGATCAAAGCTTCCTTCACTTTTACCATATCCATAACTGGAATTCCTTCTGTGATGCACACCACTAATTCAATACCAGCATCAATCGCTTCCATTATTGCTGCTGCTGCAAATGGAGGCGGAACATAAATAACTGAAACGTTTGCTTGTGTATCATTTACCGCTTCAGAAACATTATTAAATACAGGAAGGTCAAGGTGTTTTGAACCCCCTTTCCCAGGAGTTACACCGCCAACCATATTCGTGCCATAGTCTATGGCTTGTTGAGTGTGAAAAGTACCTTGGCTACCCGTAATACCCTGACAAATTACTTTAGTTTCTTTATTTATTAATACTGACATTATTTTATTCCTGAAATTGCTTTGGTAATTTTCTGTGCAGCATCATCTAAGTCTGAGCCACTAATAACAGTAAGATCAGATTCTTCAATTATTCTCTTACCCTCATCTACATTTGTTCCTTCAAGTCTAACAACAAGAGGAACTGATATATTAATCTCTCGCGCAGCATCAAGAACACCCTCTGCTACAACGTCACATCTCATAATTCCACCAAAAATATTTACCAAAATACCTTTAACATTCTTATCAGATAAAATAATCTTGAAAGCCTCTGTTACCTTGTCTTTAGTTGCGGAACCACCTACGTCGAGAAAATTAGCTGGTTCTTCGCCATAAAGTTTAATGATGTCCATTGTAGCCATTGCCAAGCCGGCGCCATTTACTAAGCATCCAATATTACCATCTAACTTAATATAAGTTAATCCAATTGCATTTGCTGCTAATTCTGCTGGATCCTCCTCATCAGGATCTCTTAATTCCTCAATATCAGGGTGACGAAACAATGCATTATCATCAAAATTCACCTTAGCATCTAAACAAACAAGTTCCCTATCTCCAGTTAGAACTAATGGATTAATTTCAAGCAAACTCATATCAGTCTCAACAAATGCATTATAAAGGTTTTTTAATAGAGAGCCGCTCTTGCCCAATAGATCATCATCCAACCCAAGTGCTTTTGAAATAGAAATAACATCTCGCTCATCAATACCAACTGAAGGATTAATATCAACAGTCAATATTTTTTCTGGAGAATTCTCTGCTACTTCCTCTATATCCATACCCCCTTCAGTAGAAGCTATAAAATTCACTCTAGAGTTTGCTCTATCAACAACAATAGAGAGGTAGAGCTCATCTACAATATTTGTTCCTTTTTCAATATAAACTTTTCGTACCTCTTGGCCCTTAGGTCCAGTTTGGTGGGTTACTAAATTCATGCCTAATATTTCATCTGATTTATTTTTGACTTCATCAAGTGATTTTACAACTTTAACGCCGCCGCCCTTTCCTCTTCCTCCGGCATGTATTTGAGCTTTAACAACCCAAACATCTCCTCCAATTTTTTCAGCAGCTGAAACAGCGCTTTCAGGATCGAGCGCCAAAAACCCTGGCACAGTAGGAACATTATACTTTTTTAATAGCTCTTTAGCTTGATATTCATGAATATTCATTTTTTTCTCATTATTATAAAGATTAATTAATTACTTTTTTTTGGTAGTCAGTCTTTTATCTATTTTAGTACAGGCCTTAAGAAGGCTTCTAACAGAAGAAACGGATTCATTAAACATTTTCTTTTCTTTGGCATTCAAGGAAATCTCAACAACTCTCTCGACACCACCTGATCCTATAACAGCTGGAACGCCAACATAAAGATCTTTAATACCATACTGACCGGATAAGTTTGCAGCACAAGGAAGTACTCTTTTTTTATCTTTTAAGTAAGAATCTGCCATCTCTATAGCCGAGGCAGCTGGAGCATAGAAAGCTGATCCAGTCTTAAGAAGCCCAACAATTTCTGCACCGCCATCTCTGGTTCTTTGAATAATATCATTAATTCTAGATTGAGTAGTCCATTTCATTTTAATAAGGTCTGGAAGAGGTATTCCTGCAACCGAAGAATATCTTGGAAGCGGCACCATCGTATCTCCATGGCCACCTAAAACAAATGCAGATACATCCTCAACAGAAACCTTAAACTCCTCAGAAAGAAAATATCTAAACCTTGCGCTATCTAAAACACCTGCCATCCCAACAACTTTTTTTGCAGGAAGACCAGAAAATTTTCTTAAGGCCCAAACCATTGCATCCAGAGGGTTTGTTATACAAATAACAAAGGCATTAGGAGCATATTTTTTTATACCTTGCCCGACATCGGACATTACTTTGAGGTTTATGGCCAGCAAATCATCTCTACTCATTCCAGGTTTTCTTGGTACACCTGCAGTAACTATAACAACATCTGAACCCTTAATTGCAGAATAACTATTTGATCCCTTCATTTGAGAGTTAAAAGAGCTCACAGGAGAAGATTCTGCTAAGTCCAAAGCTTTACCTTGAGGTATTCCCTTAACTATATCAAAAATAACAACATCGCCAAGCTCCTTTAATCCTGCAAGATGAGCTAAAGTTCCACCAATCTGTCCGCCGCCTATTAAAGCAATTTTATTTCTTCTCATTATTTTCCTCATTAAAGCTTTTAAAAAAATTCAAGATACTTTTAGCAATGGTTTTAATAAAAACCAAATAGTTATTATAAATATTCTTTAGATCTCATCTCATGCAACCTAGATATACATCTTTGAAACTCAAATTTGCTATCGCCCTTTACATAGAGTTCTTCAGGTTCGCCATCAGCTGTTATAAATACCTTATTTTTATTATCATATAAGGCATCTATTAGAGATATGAACCTCTTTGCTTCATTCCTTTTTTCAGGAGACATTTTTGGTATATTCTCAATAAAAATAAAATCAAACTCCTTCGCGATAGATAAAAAGTCTTCCGCACCCAGAGGTTTTCCACATAAATCTTCAAAATTAAACCTTGCACAGCCCAACGCCTGTTTTTCTATTTTTAATTCTCGGCCTTTAATAAATAGAGTTTTTTCGGAGTAAGGCAATCCATTAGAAAACTTCTTAAACATCGCACTAATAGATTCTTTTGAGGCATCATTGAGAGGCGAAAAATAAGTTTCCCCATCAATTACTCTATTTTTTCTATAATCCTTTCCATTATCAATATTAATAACCAAACAATCATTTTCTAAGAAACTTATAAATGGAATAAACCTATCTCTATGTAAGCCGTCGGCATAAAGTTTAGTTGGTTTTAAATTTGATGTTGAAATTATAATAGTCCCTTCTTCAAAGAGAATTGTGAACAATCTCTCAATGATAGATGCATCGGCAATATCATAAATTTGAAATTCATCAAAACATAAAAATTTTATTTCAGATGCCACTTCCCTTCCAACAGAAAGAAGAGGATCTGCTTTGACTTTACTTTTTCTTCTTTCGTGGAGCCTATTGTGAATATCAATCATAAATTCTTGGAAATGTATTCGTTTTTTTTTCTTAATATCAATAGAATTAAAGCAAATATCCATTAACATGGTTTTCCCTACACCTGCCTCCCCATAGAGATAAACGCCTTTGGGCAATTTTTTTCTTTTTTTTAAACTTAAATATATAGAAGAACTTTTATTTAGTGATTGAGATAAAAAGGAGTCAATTTCCTGAATGGCTAGCTTTTGCTGATCATCTACTTTAATGAGATTTTTATCTAAATAATCATTGTATGTTGAGAGAGGACTCTTCATTCATAAATAATTAGGAGGAAATTTTATTTCCTCAAAGCTAATTCCTTTTTAATTTCAGCAATAGCTTTTGCTGGTGAAAGCCCCTTCGGGCATGCTTTTGCACAATTCATAATAGTTCGACAGCTGTATACCTTAAAGGCATCATCGAGTTCGTCTAATCGCTCTTCTTTATAGTCATCCCTGCTATCACTTATCCATCTATGAGCCTGCAATAGTGCTGCTGGACCTAGATACTTATCTGAACTCCACCAGTAACTTGGACATGACGTAGAGCAGCACGCACACATTATACACTCATACATACCGTCAACTTTTTCTCTATCTTCTCGAGACTGATACCACTCCTCATCGGGCTCATCTGACTTTGTCTTTAACCATGGTTGTATAGACTTATGTTGTTCATAAAAATTAGTAAGATCGGGCACCAAATCTTTGACAACAGGTTGATGTGGTAGAGGATTAATTTTTATATCACCCTTCACATCATTAATTGATTTTGTGCAAGCCAATGTATTAACACCATCAATGTTCATCGCGCATGACCCACATATGCCTTCACGACATGACCTTCTAAAAGTCAAAGTTGGATCTATTTCATTCTTAATTTTAATTATAGCATCAAGAACCATTGGACCACATTTTGACAAATCTATTTCATAATAATCAGTACGAGGATTTTCATCATCGTCTGGACTCCAGCGATAGATTGAAAAACCTTTTTTATTCTTGGATTCGGAATCAAGGGGATAACTTTTACCCTTTTTAATTTTTGAATTTTTTGGAAGTGTTAATTCTGCCATAACTAATCCTAATATACTCTCTCTTTTGGTGGAATATAAGCAATATCATTACTTAACGTATAGTCATGAACTTTTCTATAGGAAATATCTACTTTACCGTCCTCATCAACCCAAGCAAGAGTATGCTTCATCCAATCATCATCATTTCTATCAGGAAAATCTTCTCTCGCATGACTTCCCCGGGATTCAGTTCTCTCATCTGCACCTGAAATTGTTGCTATTGCCTGAACTATCATATTATCGAACTCTAAAGTTTCAATTAAATCAGAATTCCAAATAAGTGATTTATCTTTTATTCCAATATCTTCCATACCTTCAAATACTTTATTAATAAGTACTCTACCTTCTTTTAAAACCTCATCAGTTCTAAAAACTGCACAGTTATTCTGCATAGCTTTTTGCATGCTTGATCGTAATTCAGATGTTGGAGTTGAACCGTTTGCATTCCTAAACTTATCGAGCCTATCAATAGAATTTTGTCCAGCATCCTTTGGAAATTCTACATCAAAAACTCCAGTTTTAACTGTCTCTGTACACCTGATGGCTGCAGCTCTTCCTAAAACAACTAAATCAATTAAAGAATTTGAACCTAAACGATTTGCTCCATGAACCGATGCGCAAGCAGCTTCACCAACAGCCATCAATCCCGGAACAATATTATCTTCATCGTCTTCAGTAGGATTAAGAACTTCGCCCATATAATTTGTTGGAATACCGCCCATATTATAATGAACAGTTGGTAAAACAGGTATAGGTTCTTTTGTTACATCAACTCCAGCAAAAACTTTAGCAGACTCTGATATACCCGGAAGTCTTTCAGCAAGAATTTCTGGATCAATGTGATCTAAGTGAAGGAAAATATGATCTTTTTCTTCACCAACACCCCTTCCTTCTAATATCTCAACAGTCATTGCGCGAGAAACAACATCTCTAGAAGCTAAATCTTTAGCCTTAGGTGCATATCTCTCCATAAAACGTTCACCTTCAGAATTAACAAGGTAGCCACCTTCTCCACGAGATCCTTCAGTTATTAAACATCCAGCACCATAGATACCTGTGGGATGAAACTGAACGAACTCCATATCTTGCAAAGGAAGTCCGGCACGTAGAACCATTGCTGAACCGTCGCCCGTACATGTATGAGCAGAAGTTGCAGAAAAATAAGCTCTCCCATAACCACCTGTTGCTAATATAGTTTGTGAAGACCTAAATCTATGTAATGTTCCGTCTTCCATGCATAAAGCTACAACACCAACACATTCACCTGTTGGGGCCATAATCAAATCAATCGCAAAATACTCTATAAAAAAATCAGCTGATGCACTTATAGACTTACCATAGAGGGTATGAAGAATTGCATGTCCAGTTCTATCAGCAGCTGCACAAGTTCTTTGCGCCGGAGGTCCTTCACCATACTGAGTCGTCATTCCGCCGAACGGTCTTTGATAAATTTTTCCTTCCTCAGTTCTAGAAAATGGAACACCAAAATGCTCTAACTCATAAACAGCTTTAGCAGAATTCTTGCATAAATATTCTATTGCATCTTGATCGCCTAACCAGTCAGCACCCTTAACAGTATCATACATATGCCAACGCCAATCGTCTTCTCCAAGGTTTCCTAAAGCAGCCGATATTCCACCTTGAGCAGCAACAGTATGGCTACGTGTAGGAAAAACTTTAGAAATACAAGCAGTCTTTAGTCCTCCCTCAGCAGCGCCTAAGGTTGCCCTTAATCCAGCACCACCAGCTCCAACTACAACTACATCATAAGTATGATCAATAAATTTATAATCTGACATTTTTTTCCAATCTCATTCTAAATTAACTTAAAAGAAACCAATTGTAATCATTGAGAAGGAAGTTGCCAATGCGACAATAACGACCACAAAGGAATTTAAGCTTCCTAATACTTTTCTTGCCTTAACTTCATCAACATAATCGTCTAGAATATGATTAAATCCTATCCACATATGATAGCACATTGATAAACTAAAAATTGTTATAACCAACCACATAAAGTTGTTACCTAAAATATCAATAACGGTTTCATATGATTTTCCGATACTCTTGATAAAAAAGTTAAAGACATACACACCTAAAAATAAATTAATTACAGCAGTTATTCTCTGTAAAATAAAATGATGTGTACCTTCTGAATGTTTATTATTCATAATCTTTAAACCTATAAGAACCAAACTATTAAAGCAGATATAAAAGAAAGGATTGCCGTAAGTCGAGCAAGCCACTCTATAGTATTTAATTCAAATCCTCTTCCTGTATCCCAAATAAAATGTCTAATTCCACCAAAAAGGTGATGAAAGAATATCCAAGTAAAAAGAAACAAAGCAACCTTTATAATAGAAAAAGAGAATAGTTGATTTAATAACTGATAAGCCTCAGGGCCAATTAAAATAGAAATATACCAAGCTAATAAAAGAAAACTTCCGAAATAAAGTATAACTCCTGAAATTCTATGCATTATAGACATCATCATAGTAAAAGATGGACGATAAATTTGTAAATGCGGCGATAATGGTCTATCTAAAGGACTTATTTTATTTTTATTTGTCATTCTTAAATTATACTCTCAAGATATCATCAAAGATAATGATTTTTATGGTGTTACGCCTATAGTGTAAACAAAATTATGAAAGAAAATGAACAAAAATATTTAGTAGCAGGCGTTGACGGCTCAAAAGGTGGCTGGGTTTGTGTTAGCGGAAATCTAAATAGTAATGATAATCCTAAATTCGATATTTTTAATAATTTTGAAGAAATAATTGAAAAAAAATTCAGTCTCATTTTAGTTGATATGCCAATTGGTCTAGAACAAAAATTAATCAAAGGAGGCAGAGTTGTAGATCGTGAAGCACGAGGAATGCTTCTTAAGAATAAGTCTAGTATTTTTAATCCACCATCAAGATTAGCCTTAAGTGCAAAAGATTACCAAGAGGCAAATAAAATTAACAAAGAACAGGGAATGGGACTCTCCAAGCAAAGTTGGTTTTTATTTAAAAAAATTAAAGAAATCGATAGTTTTTTAGAAATAAGAAATAGGCCATCAGTATTTGAATCTCATCCTGAATTAGTTTTTCAAGTTATGAAGGGTGAAGCCATAAAGACTAAGAAAAATACTCAAGAGGGGTTAAAAGAGAGAATCGATATTCTAGTAGAAAATGGATTTGATAAAAAATTTATTGATAAATTCATTAATGAAAAAAATAGTTTTTATAAAAATGATGATTTTATAGACTCTTGCTCACTTTTCTGGTCTGCCAAAAGAGCAGGTAAAAAGAATGAAATTCAAATTCCAAAAAAAATCATAAAGGATGAAAAAGGAATAATTATGCAGATGAAAATCTAATAAAGATAATCTTCATTAATGGCTTCAGCAATTTGTATAGCATTTAATGCGGCACCTTTTCTTAAATTATCAGAAACAACCCATAAATTAAGACCGTATTCAACAGTTTCATCTACCCTTATTCTTGAAATATAAGTCGCATCATGTCCAGCAGCTTCAACTGGGGTCGAATAACCACCGTCCTCTCTTTCATCATAAACAATACATCCACTAGCTTGCTCTAAAACTTCTCGTGCCTCTTCTTCGGATATAGGTGAGTCAAATTCTAAATTGATAGATTCTGCATGCCCAATAAAAGTCGGAACTCTAACACACGTTGCATTTATGAGAATATCTGGTCTCATAATCTTCTTAGTTTCATTAATCATCTTTTGTTCTTCTTCGGTATTACCATTTTCTAAAAAAGGGCCTATCTGAGGAATAACATTAAAAGAGATTTGCTTAGTAAAGCTCTCAGGTTGAACTTCTTGATTTGAGAAAATTCCTTTAGTTTGATTAAATAATTCTTCCATTGCTACCTTACCTGCCCCTGAAGTAGATTGGTATGAAGAAACATTTATTCGATTAATCGATGCTAAATCTTCTAAAGGCTTAAGGGCGACAACCATTTGGATAGTTGAACAATTTGGATTAGCAATAATATTAGTCGTTCTATAATGTTCTAGCATTTCAATATTTACTTCGGGGACAATTAAAGGAACATCGTTGTCCATCCTAAATTTTGATGAATTATCAATAACAATACATCCTTGCTCAGCAGCTATTGGACCATAAACTTCTGAAATTTTTCCTCCTGCCGAAAACAAGGCAATACTTGTTTCGGAGAAATCATAACTTGATAGACTCTGAACAATTAATTCTTTATTGCCAAATGGAACTGCATCTCCTTCACTTCTTTCAGAGGCAAGTGCAATAACTTCTTCACAAGGAAAGTTCCTTTCGGATAGAATATTGAGCATTTCTCTGCCAACATTACCTGTCGCCCCTACTACTGCTAACTTACTTATTCCCATTCTCAGCTCCTAGCTTAAATCATTAAGCGAAGATATTACTGCATCGCCCATTTCAACTGTTGAAATTACCTTGCTGCCTTTTGTTGCAATATCTTTTGTTCTTAATCCAGCATCTAAAACATTAGAAATAGCTTTTTCAAGAATATCTGCATCTTCTTCTTTAGAAAAACTATACTTTAAGGCCATTGCAAAAGATAAGATAGATGCAAGCGGGTTTGCTATTCCTTGACCCTCTATGTCTGGAGCAGAACCATGGACTGGCTCGTATAAAGCATTTCGGAAAATACCATTATTTGATTTTCCAAGTGATGCCGATGGTAGCATCCCAAGAGACCCTGTTAACATAGCCGCAACATCAGACAGCATATCACCAAATAAATTATCTGTTACAATAACATCAAATTGTTTTGGCCATCTAACTAATTGCATGCCACAATTGTCAGCAAGCATATGGTCGAGGTCAACATCTGAGTATTTTTCTTTATGAATTTTTGTGACCTCTTCATTCCAAAGTAATCCTGATTCCATAACATTTCTTTTTTCAGATGAAGTTACTTTATTGTTTCTTTTTTTCGCAAGCTCAAAGGCAACCTCTGCTATACGCCTTATCTCCCAAGTTTCATAAACTTGAGTATTGATTCCGCGCCTATTTCCCGATCCTAAATCTTCAATCCCCCTGGGCTCGCCAAAATAAATGCCGCCTGTTAATTCCCTTACTATAACTATATCTAAACCTTCTATAATCTCTCTTTTCAATGCAGATGCATCAACTAAAGCTGGAAAACAGATTGCAGGCCTTAAATTTGCAAAGAGGTCTAGGTCTTTTCTTAAGCGAAGAAGACCTGCCTCAGGTCTATTTTCATACTCAACATTATCCCACTTAGGTCCGCCAACTGCTCCAAACAATACCGCATCCGAGTCCTTGGCTAGCTTCATAGCCTCTTCAGAAATAGCAGATCCATTTAAGTCATATGATGTTCCTCCAACATTATCGAACTCAATCTCTGCATTAAGTGACTTACTTTCATTGAACCAAGAAATAACTTTATTAACTTCCTTCATGACTTCGTGGCCAATACCATCGCCTGGTAAAATTAAAATTTTATTAGTCATTTTTTATACCTTTAACTAGGGATATCCCAAGGACGCTTATCGAAAAGTTCACCTTCGAATTCATCAATAAACGAAACTTTTTCTAATGTTGAGCCAATATCGTCCAGACCCTTCACTAGACAATCTTTATTAATTGGATCTACATCGAACTCTATTTTTCTGTCATGCAAAGTAATCACCTGATCAATTAAATCAACTTCTAATTCCTCGCCCTTCATTGATACATCAATTAATGAATTAATGATTTTCTCATCCAATTTAATTGGGAGAATTCCATTTTTAAAAGAATTATTAAAAAAGATATCAGCGAAAGATGGAGCGATAATAACTTTAATACCAAAATCAAGTATCGACCAAGGAGCATGCTCACGGCTAGAGCCACATCCGAAATTCTTGCCGGCAATTAAAATCTTTGCCTTTCTAAAAGGTTCCTTGTTTAAAATAAAAGAATCTATCTCTTTTCCACCAGAGTCATATCTCATCTCATCAAAAAGATTTTTACCTAACCCGGATCGCTTAATTGTCTTTAAAAATTGCTTAGGAATAATCATATCGGTATCAACATTCATCATTAAACTTAGCTGATTTCCTGACTTATTAATAAGAGGGGCAGATATACCTTTGACTGAAGAAAATTTTTCCATTTTTAAAGTACCATTTCCCTTACATCTGTTAAGCACCCAGCTAAAGCTGCTGCTGCTGCCATTTTTGGGCTTACAAGATGTGTTCTTCCTTCGCGACCCTGTCTTCCTTCAAAATTTCTATTCGAAGTTGATGCACATCTTTCTTTAGGTGATAATTTATCTGCATTCATCGCTAAGCACATTGAACAGCCTGGCTCACGCCATTCAAATCCTGCTTCGATAAAAATTTTATCTAAACCTTCTTCCTCTGCTTGCTCTTTTACCAAGCCAGAACCAGGCACAACCATAGCTGAAACTCTTTCAGAAACTTTCTTACCTGGAAGTATGGAAGCTGCTTCCCTTAAATCTTCAATACGGCCATTTGTGCAAGAGCCAATAAATACTCGATCTATTGGTACACCTTTTATAGGTGACCCAGGAATCAGATTCATATAATCAAGAGATCTTTTGACGGCACTTCTTTTTGAGTCATCTTTAATATCTTCTAAATTTGGAATATTTCCATCAATTGAGATAACATCCTCTGGACTTGTTCCCCATGTTACAAGCGGGGTAAGATTACCAGCATCAATCTCAATGGTTTTATCATATTTAGCACCTTTATCACTGGCTAATGTTTTCCAATACTCAACGGCAGAGTCCCATTCATCATCCTTAGGAGACATTGGCCTATCTTTTAAATATTCAAATGTTTTTTGATCAGGAGAAACTAAGCCAGCCCTTGCCCCAGCTTCAATTGTTAAGTTACAAAGAGTCATTCGCCCTTCAATACTCAAAGATTCTACAGCCTCACCAGTATACTCGATTACATATCCAGTACCACCTGCTGTTCCGATTGCACCTATAACAGATAATGCTAAGTCTTTTGCAGTTACATTATTGTTGCATTTGCCATTAATTTTTACCTGAAAGTTCTTAGCTTTTTTTTGAATAAGAGTTTGTGTAGCAAGAACGTGTTCAACTTCAGATGTTCCAATACCATGCGCTAATGCTCCGAAAGCTCCATGTGTAGAAGTGTGGCTATCACCACAAACTATCGTCAAGCCAGGTAGCGTAAAGCCTTGTTCAGGACCTATAATATGAACTATTCCCTGCCTTTTATCACTAGTCTTTATGTATTCAATACCAAATTCTTTACAATTATCTTCTAGAGTTTGTATTTGGATCTCTGATTCTTCATCACCTATTCCGAGCGCTCTATCAGTGGTTGGAATATTATGATCAGCAACTGCAAGAGCATTCTGAGGCCGTCTTACCGTTCGATTAGACATTCTTAATCCTTCAAAAGCCTGCGGACTAGTTACCTCGTGAATTAAATGACGATCTATATATAAGAGACAATCACCTTCGTCCTCATAGGCGAGATGAGATTCCCAAATTTTATCATATATTGTTTTAGGTTCAGACATAATCCCCTCTATAGTAAGGAGTATATATGCTAAGCGTCGCTTTGCGAAGCTTCTGAAATATCAGCAGCTTTAGAAGCCTTTTTAGATGTAAAGGTCTTACGCTCAGTAATTCTAGCAGACTTACCCCTTCTTGATCTTAGATAATATAATTTTGATCTACGAACTCTACCTGATCGAACAACCTCAATTGAGTCAACCGATGGGCCATAAAGAGAAAACACTCTTTCAACACCTTCGCCATAAGAAATCTTTCTAACAGTAAAGTTCTGATTTAAGCTTTTTCCAGATCTTGAAATACAAACACCTTCATAAGCCTGAAGTCTTTCACGTTCACCTTCTTTTATACGAACATTAACTTTTAGCGTATCCCCAGGACGAAAGTCTGGGATAGCTTTATCTTTAGTTAGTTCTTCAACATGCTTTGCTTCTAACGTTTCAATTATATTCATAACAATCAACTTTATTTGTATTAAAAAAATTATTTTTTACTGAGGTAGGTCAATTAGCACAGACATTACCCATAAGTCACCTTATTTTTACTATATTTTATCTTTTTTTTTCGAAATAAGATCCGGCCGTCTTTTTTTTGTCAAACTTAAGGACTCATTTGTCCGCCATTCTTCAATGGCCTTATGGTCTCCTGATAACAAAATTGACGGTATTTCTTTGTTATCGAAATCATTTGGCTTTGTAAATTGAGGATATTCTAGAAGTCCATCTGAAAAGCTCTCAACTATCGTTGATTCATTGTTACCAATAACATTTGGTAATAAACGAATAACAGAATCTAAAAATGCCATCGCGGCAATTTCTCCACCCGACAATATATAATCTCCGATTGAAATCTCTTCCATATCATATTTTTCAATCACCCTTTGATCAATACCTTCAAAGTGACCGCATAATATCGAAACGCCACTACTTAAAGAAAATTCTTTAACTTTTTCTTGTGTTAATTGCTTACCTTTTGGAGAAAAATAAATAATCCTATTATTATTTTTAATACAACCTTTAATGGCCTCATCTAAAACATCAGCTCTTAAGACCATTCCAGGACCGCCACCCGCTGGCTTACCATCTACAGTTTTATGAGTTCCCTTGCCATAATTACGAATATCATGAACTTTTAAATTCCAAATATCTTGCTTCAATGCTTTTCCAGACAAACTTTTATCTAGATGCCCAGGAAACATATCGGGATATAAAGTTAAAATATCAACATTCCAGGCCATTTAAAAATCCATATCTGAAATAATAACCTTATCGTCTAAGATAATATCCAAAACATAGTCCTTATTAAAAGGTATCATTTCTATTTTATTATTAATTAATTTAATCTCTAGGATATCACCTGCTCCAAAATTATAAATAGCTTTAATTATACCAAATTTTTTTCCTTCAAGCGTTTCAACGCTGAGGCCAATTAAGTCCTGATGATACCATTCATCTTCGTTTAAATCTTTTAATTGTATTTTCTCTATGAAAACTTCTTGGCCTTTAAGTTTTTCTGCTTCAGTTCTATTGTTAATTTCATTAAATGTTACAGAGAGATTTTCTTTTTGAGATGAGCATCTGTCTATACTGTATTTATCTCTTGAAGGACCAATAAATATATATGAGTAATGTTTAAAAACAGATGGGTTTTGTGCGAAGTACTTAATAAGCACCTCGCCCTTTAAACCTTTGGCACCTGAAATAGCGCCAACAAGAATTAAGTCGTCCTTTTTAGAGATCACAGAAAAAAAGTATCATTATTTATCTTTACTGTCATCTGGCTCTTCGGCTGCTGGAGCTTCTTCGGCTGCTGGAGCTTCTTCGGCTGGAGCTTCTTCGGCTG
>Ga0208954_1000009_pt1 | contig 85349 bp, 107 predicted proteins | sample AOAMet2_C33A6_35_2_FD_188081 | JGI IMG/M metagenome (GOLD analysis project Ga0208954, IMG submission 188081) | Ammonia-oxidizing marine microbial communities from Monterey Bay, California, USA - C0912_C33A6_35 (SPAdes) | ecosystem: Environmental > Aquatic > Marine > Intertidal zone | place...
CTGTCCATGATAAATTTCCAGAACCGTCTGTTTTTAATACATAATCAGCAGTTCCATCTGCGTTGGGCCACTTTAAACCATCTAGAATTATTTTTCCTGCATTATTTGGTGTCAATGTTATATTTCCATTAGTGATAGTTGTAGTAATAATACGGTCACGTACATCTAAGTTGCCACCTAATCTGGGGTTATTATCCTCTTCAACAGCAGTTATTCCGCCACCGGGTGTAGTTATATTAACGTAATCAAAGTTACCACTTCCGTCTCTTTTAAGAAAACCTTCGCCATTATTTGGTATAACATCATAAACACCAGAACCGTCTCTAATCATAATACCATTTTCTGAAAAGTCTTGATCTACCAGTACATTTGTAATGTTTGAACTTGTAAGATATCCTGCCTGAGAGTGGTCTCCCCAGAAAAAGGCTGTATTCCAGTTTCCTGAATTATCTGATATAACATCATAATTACCAGAACCATCTTTAGTCATAATACCAGCTTCTTCAAAGTCCGAATCATTAAGATATCCTGATAGAGATTGTTCGACAAGGTCTCCAAAGGATTGGTTTTGCCAGTTTCCAGCCTGGTAGTCCCCGCCATCGTCCTCAGACCAAACAAGTATATTTCCATTTTGTATATTATGTATAATTACATTATCCAAATCATCAATAATAGTTGCCCCTGCGCCGCCTCCGCCTCCTCCATAATCATCCCATGATGAGCCATTCCATAACTGTAATTTTTTTGAATCTGTATTTAATAATATTTGGTTCGTAACAGGAATTGATGGTTGAGGACCTATTTTAATTAATTCTCCTATTCCTTTGCGTCCAACATATTTATAAAAAGAAAAAACGGGCAGGTTTGTAGTATTGTTAACAATACTTGACGAATAATCTGGAAAGAATATAGCGCCGCTTTTTATATCGTAAAACCAATTACCACCCGAACTATTTTGTAAGATAATTTCCGGAGCGGCTGAATCTGTATTTATGGCTGACTCTGATGTTAATTCATAAGGATATGGTTTTGGACCACTTCCGCTCCACTTTGTATTAAATTGTAATCCATCAGCTAATACATTATTTCCAGATGAATCAACTAAATAATAAGAATTATTATTACTGCCAGATATAGAAGTTAATTTTAATCTTTTATAATATCTTATTGTTCCTGTGCTATCTTCTTTAATTTCGCCATCTATTGAAAAATTTGAATTAGATAATCCTACGTTAGATGGATCTATTGTAACATTAAAGTTAGGATTAGAGGGTATTTCATCTAAAAATATTGTTTCTCCAACAGTATAATTATTATATTCAATAGCTGTTTCTTGAAACCAAGGTTTTGATTCTAAAGTTGACGGAAACCCCATAGCGTCTTTAAAAAGAACATTAACCATTTCGGCTACATTAAAATTTGAATCTTCTAATGTAACATAAGACATGATTCTTATTATACTTAAATATTATTTTATTTAATATAAATTAACGACGTTCTTAAGGCCAATATGTATATAAATATCATTAGAGCCGTTATCTGTATCTAATAAAGGTCCCCAATTACCATTTAAAGCGTTGTGATTAGCACCATATTTTGCTTTATTAACACTTAATGTCATTGTATTATAACTAATATTTGAAGGTTGATCATACCAAGCGTCTGTAGTGTTAAAATCTCTACTTAAATTTCCTATTCGTACTGCACTCGATACAGATTGTGTAATAAATCCTATCGCATCGTTATTATCCTTGTTTTTGATTTTTAATACAGTAGCCTCGCTTATACCAATTGTGTCCTGTAAATAACCTTTAACATTATAATATTTATAAGTCGTTCCAGAAATACTTTCTGATACATAATTGCTTTGACTTACTTTAAAAACAATCCATTTATATCCGTTTATGTCATCTGAAACCCCCGATGTACTGAAAGCCTTCGACCCGGAATTATATTTATTTGGGACGCTAACATCCCATGTATAATTATCTACATTTGGATAAGTATATGAAGCATTAGTTCTGAATCCTCCGTTTATGTAAAGCAAAGTATGATCTTTTACCAAAACAGTATGACTTGAATAATTTGTAACTCCTATACCTCCCAAATTACTACCTAATTTTTCTAATTCCGTTGAATCTGTAATTTCATATACATCCGTTAAAATAACCTTAGGAGTTAAACTAGTAGTACCCGTAAAACTACTCCGATCGAAGTAATGATGAACTGATATTTTATTAGAGGTACTAGTGGTAGTTCCTGCCAAAGAATACGCATATTCGGTGATAGTTAAATTATTAGCAGTTCCTGTATTTGGAAAATTTTTAGAAACTGTATAATATTTATTTGATGAACTGTAATTTTTACTATAATTTCCATTACTATTAGGATTTGATGTAAAATTAGTATCAGTCCAAGAAACGTCTTGTATATATGCAATTTTTCCAATAAGTTTATCTCCGCGTATAAATGAATAAATTGAATTTATGTTGCTATAATTCCTTTCTAAATTAACCGTGAAGTTTTCAACACTTGGTATTCCCATACAATATTGAACAGAATTTACAGTTATAGAATCTATTCCACTAACAGATAAATTTGGTGAACCAGATAAATTATCTATATATACATTATATAAAGGTCCAGTTGTAGCTGCGTTAACTATAGAGTTTCTTTGATAATCGTATTGTAAAGTATAAGCATTGCTCCTCGCTTCTCCTATTTTATTGTAAATATCATTTATATGTTTAAGACTAACTGTTCCTAAAAGTCTAAAACCTTTATTGTTATCATCAGAATACATATCTTGAATAGCAGCATTACCAAAATAAGTTGTACCAGATTGTGATGGGGTTCCTACATTTCCTGAATTTTGATCAAAACCATTAAATGTAATAGTTTCTCTTGATATGTCGTCGATCTTCAAAGATATACTAACTAACCCGCTAAAATTGTCTACAAATCTTCCAAAACCTTCTGTTGTGGTTTCTTGATTACTGGTGTATGGTTTAGTTATTTCAAATGTCTGATTAGATGTGTTATATACATTAAATTGAGTTTTACCTGATATAAATGTATTTAGATATATAATGTTCTGATTGGTAAATGTTGAAGAAGTAACAGATGTCTCTTGTGTTGCTTCTGTCAATGTTAGCGTTATGCCATTATTTGAACTAGTTGGTAATCTAGTGTATGGAGATAGTTGTGGATCCGAAACAGGAGAACTTGCTGTAGAAATATTATTAGTTACAGTTACTGTATAATTGTATTTAGTACCCGCTCTTAAATCATTATATCCTATTTTAATTTCAAAGTCTGTATTACTTTCAACAGAATTTAAAGTACCTGATGTCGTATCCGACTGTTGAATTAGACTAAAGTATTCGCTTCTAAGCGAACCGTCGCTATCATCGTCTTCTTCATAGAATGATGTAATATAATCATTTAGTGTAGCACCTGAATTACTTACACCGGATTCGGTTTGATCTACTTTAAAAACAGATGTTAAATAATAATAATTATTGTCAGAGAATTTATCTTCATCCCTTTCAAATAAAGGTTTTGAAGGGGCTGCTGCTTCTAAGAATGCTACACCAGAAGCATCGGGTCTATTGATTTCTAGAGCTCTAGTATCTATTGTTGGAAGATCATTAGAATTGTCATTGTATCCAAATATTCTTACAAAAAAAGGATCTGTTTTACTTAAAATATTAAGTAAAGCTGATTCATCAGCATCAGCGGGGGCTGTTTTTCTAAATGTAATTGTTTTTAATGAATTTGTTGTATTATAGTCTTGATGGGGTGATATACTAAGAGTTTGATAATTTAGCCATGTATTACTTTGACCCGCGTGCGCACCAGTAACAGTACCATATATTTCAATTTTAATTTCATTAATAAATGGTAAACATCTTGATTTAATAGTTTCTCCTTGAGCAAATTTTCTTATATTTTCATCTGTGGGTATAATATCTGTATAATTCCAATTAATTATAATTTCACTGCTTTTACAATTCGGTTCTCCATCTTGATTGAATTTGTTAGGTTGTTCTGTAAGTAATTGAGAAAATGTTTGTCCCCTGCCGTTTACTGTAAGATCAGGCGAGCCACCACCACCACCTGATACAATATTCTCGTATGTAAAGCCGCCGCTTCCGTCGTTTTTAAGAAAACCTGCGCCATTATTTGGTATAACACCATAACCACCAGACCCACCTGTAATCATAATACCAGCTTGTGTAAAGTCTTGGTCTACTAGTACATTTGTAATGTCCGTGTCTGTAAGATATCCTGCGAGAGAATGATCTCCCCAAGCGTAAATCTCATTTAACACCAGACTGGTACGCCACTTTCCGTAGTCTTGATCCCAATAAAGTATGGAGTTCCCACCCACACCCACGTCCACATCATTACTGTCCACTAGTACATCATCCAAATCTCTAATATTAGGTAAGTAGAAGTCCATGTTATTACTCGGTGGTCCGTAGTTAAAAAGAAATCCTGGTGCGGAAGGTTGTTCTACAACATTATAGACACCGGAACCATCTGTAGTTATAATACCAGTCCCTGCGATGTCTGAATCTTTAATATATCCCTGGTCGGCGTGGTTACTTCCGCCCCCGAATGTAAGAATATTCCCACTTAAATCTGTAATATCTCCTCCGAGTGCTATATTTTGATTAATTGTTATAGAATTTCCGACATTTATAGACGTTCCAACTTGTAAACTATTTGAAGTCTGTATTCTCCTTGCGTTCTTAATGTCGAATCCAGACATTTCTAAATGCGATCTTAAGGGATTTCTAAGCATATTTGTAGTTAATTCATTAATATTAGATTGATAATAGTCTAATCTATCTTGATGTAAACTTAAAAGCTCTCTGTGTCCTATTTTAGGAGCCATTTATTATTATAATTATAGTATTTAAAATTATAACATTAAATGCAAAAATATAATATCTATTTTTCATATTAAATTTCGTATCTTTTTTCTTAGTGACGTCCCTTGTCTTATGTTAGATTAGGTGTTTTAAGATCACTAAGGGTTGCTGGGGTCGTAGTATTCAAACTCAGGCCCGCCTTGCAATTCAATCGTCGCTGTTATCTTCTTCACCCTCGATATTTTGTATTTATCTTGAAGGAATGTTTTGAAAGCACCGGCTGTTATGTTAGCAATTGATTGAGCGTCGCGTACCCCGATGCGGTTGGTATGACCGGGGATCAGCTTAAAATTTATCGTCGAGTCGTAGTTTACGGGAGCGTTCGTGGCAGAAAGCACGATTCCACTGGCGTCAGTGTCATTCCATGGTGTCGTTTTCAACTGCACTCGGACCCCGCTGCCGTCTAGTGGCTTAACGAAGAAAGTTTGGGACATGAATGGTCCCTCGCCGGTCCTCCCTTCCGCAAGCGTCGCGCCAAGGATCGGGGTGAGTCCTGCCACTTGCAGGTCTGCCGACAAGTGGACCGGCATATCTCTTTCAAGCGGTGTCGACACAACGAAGGTCTCACCATCGGCCTCTACGGCCGTAACTTCTATGTTATAAAGTGGGTTGTTGATATCATAAGTGCGCGACCATTTATCCGTATAGACAGAACCGTAGTCGACGGTAGCGCCGGAGCCGGACCCCGGCGCGGGAAACTCTATGACAGTGATAGCAAAAGGCGTGGACGGCTCGGAAGAATATGGAGCCGTCTGGAAATTTAAGGGTGTGGCTGTCTCAATGTCTAGTGATGTATTAGTAAGACCAGTGAATGTAAAGCGCTTAGCCATTTTATATTTAAACTTAAATTATATTTTATTTTATAATTTATTGCGTATTATAGAATCTATAATGAGTTATAAATTGTAGAAAAATATAAACATTAAAAATAGAAAGATTAATTATTAATATAAATGATGTCAGCTTATTTTATGGACATTGAAATCCCAGAGCAGCCACCTATTGTCAATTCGCATGCCTTTGTAAAAGAAATATGGAGTGGAAAAAAATGGTACTCGTGTATTAGAAAAAATTATCAAAGAGCAGTTTTTGTACTGTGGGAAAACGATGAAGTAACAATAGAACCGGTATGTAATTTAATAGATTTTGTTAATATGGAAATATGCGAAGAAATGATACCAGTTTTGTACGATTGGAAAGTTTCTGTTGAATCTAACTTATGTAAAACAAAGCTATGTGCATTTTGTTTAAATAAAAGAAACGAAGACGATTTTTTATGTAGTGTTTGCGAAGAATCGACTTATTGGTTAAAGTCTTTTTTAAACAATGAGAAGATACACCGAGAGAATATACACAGAGAGAATAAATACATTACTGGAAAACGTTTCAATAGAGATTGTATTTCCCCTCATCCCGTTTGTTTAGATATTCCGCTAAATTTAATGCGAAAGAGAAAACATTGCGAACTTGACGAAAATATCAATAAAATAGAGACACTGTTAAAGGATACGTATATTTAAAATTAACTTAAAAAAATAGTTGTATTAATCTCTTAGTATATGGGAAAAACTAAAAAAAAAGTAAGTTCTCCTGCGTCTTCGCCTTTGCCTTCTGTGACCATTCTTACTCCAACAACATCGGATAGACAAAATGTAATTCATCTTTTATCAAAATGTATCGAGAGTCAGACTTACGCCAATATAACTGAGTGGATTCTTATAGACGGTAGCCATAATGAGAAATTTGTTGATAGGTCCTTTGTAAAATGTTCAAAATGCCCAATTCGATGGATTGAACCAAACGGACTCACTATTGGTATGCTAAGACAGCGTCTTAAGGACTCTTTTACGACCGACATTGCTGTGTGTTTTGACGACGACGACTACTATCCACCAACTAGAGTCTCTCATGCAGTTGAACGTCTTATTAAAACGCGTAAGCAAATTGCCGGTTGTACCTCGCACCTTGTATTTGATTTAGACTTAGGACAAGCCTTTAGGTTTAGAGGCTTTAATGAAAATCATGCGACTCATAATACCATGGCATTCACGTCTATATATGCACGAACACACAACTATGATTTAGAAGCAACCAAATCTGAAGAAAAAAGCTTTACGAATGACTTTTCTGAGTCTATGGCTCAACTTGACTACATGCATGCGGTCCTCCATATGTTTCATTCCGATAATACGTTTAATAAACGTGAAATGGCGATGCATGCTCTTTTGGAAGGTGACAAGAATAACTTGATTATATGGAGAAGTAAAACTATAGCATCAGACGCTACTATCCAAATCTATACTAAACTATTAACCCCTGATATTCCCTCGGATGTACCCGATATTGTGTATTACCTAGGCGGATGGAATGTTTATAAATGGGAACCCAGTACTAAGTCACTCGGTGGTTCAGAGCAGGCTGTAGTTGCACTCTGTAAAGAATGGGTTGCAAGAGGTCTCACAGTTCATGTATACGGCGAGTTTGACCCTATTATCATTGATGGAGTAGTCTATAAGAATTGGAGGAATTTCAATTTTGCAATGTCATATAAAAATCTTATTTTGTGGAGACATTTTGGTTCTATTCCACTTTATAAAGTCCCTCGACTTAAATCACAGAACCTGATACTCGATTTACATGATAGTTTCATACCAGCTCATAAAAATAAAGATCTTATCTCTATAGAACAATTCAACCATATTGCAGTAAAAAGCTATTTTCACGCTGTAATACTCGGTCTAAAAAAAGCTACTATTATACCAAACGGAATACGTACACAATATTTTAATATAGATAAAATCCAGCAGAGAGACATTTATAGTTGTATTTACGCGTCTGACTATCAGAGAGGTCTAATACATATTCTTCGTTGGGCTTGGCCTATACTCATAAAACTTGTCCCAAATGCAACACTTAATGTTTATTATGGAATGTCAATGAATTCTAAAGAATTTCAAGAAGAGATTGGGCCACTTCTTAAACAACCTGGCGTAACTGATCACGGGCGTTGTTCAGTCGAGACTGTTAGTAATGCTAAAATGAAATGTAGCTTTCATCTTTATTTTTCAAAAACATCCTCGGAAACAGATTGTATAAGTATTAAAGAGTCTGCTGCGGCCGGCTGTATTCCTGTAATATCGTCAGTCGGAGTTTTCGCAGAAAGGGATGGAATACATCTAAAGGGAGACCCTTCCACCAAAGATGCACAGGAAGATATGGGAAAACTTGTAGCACACTTAATGAAAAACCCAAGAATACTTGAAACCCAACAGAAGCATCTTGCGACTTTGAAAATACAAGACTGGACCCGCACAGCTGAAATGTGGACAGAGAATGTCCTTTTATAAATATTTCTATCTAAAATTAACTTAAAAAAATAATTGTATTTATTTATTAGAATATGGCACTAAATTTCGAAAATACATTTTCAGATGCCGACTTTTTGCCAACTGGCGAAGAAACGAAAAGATATAAGACAAAACCATCATGGGGAGACGAAAATAAAAGTCCAAAAAAGCACCGCCTCAGGTTTCCGGATGAATATGATTACCTCGGGAGAAATATAACCGAACAAGAGCGTCGTCAAAATAAAGTCCCATGGGTAAAGGTAAGATATGTATCGGGCAAACTTTATATTAATCCTGGGAAAAAAGATATTTTGCGTTCTATGGAACTTATTTAAATTAAAAATATTATATTAAGTGTATAATAATAATGTCTGGTAATAGCGAAGCAGATCTTGCTCTTTCTGAAGTTAAGATGTCCGGTCTTAAGAAGAAGGTCAATGCAGATTCGTGGAATAATGAATATGAAGATATAATTACAGAGTGGGGAGAAAAGGCGTCTGGTCTAAGATTTATGCATGGTAATTCAGCTGCTTTCTGGAGAGGTGTATCTAATAAACTAACCCTTTATTCTATTATAGCTACAAGTATAGCTTCTGCTGCTAGTTTAGTAGCGGGCAGCATTGACTCGACTGATGCAAAAGATGCTGTACTTTTCACAGCCGGTGGCATTGGTTTAGTTACTTCTTTTATCCAGAGTCTTAAGAAATTTTATAACTGCGATGAAAAGGCAGCCGAACACGGGTCCATAGCTAAGCAGTTTGCAACTTATTATAGATACATTTGTTTACAGATGGGGATGTCACGCGAAGACAGGCGTCCTTCGGATGAACTTTTTGAATATGCTCTAAAGGAATATGAGCGCCTACAGCAAGAAGCTCTTCCTTTGAGAGGAGAGGATGTATCTTCGTACAAGAAGACTTTTAAGAGCTCCACGCAAGCTATGCCCGATAACTGCAAGACAGATTATTCTATTAAAATATACAACAGACAGCCTTATGAGACGGATATAGAACTTGCAAATTAAATAGAATTTGCTAAAAAATTATATCTTTAAGAATTTTAAATATAAATATAAACAGTGACCAATATGGATTTCGATTCGATTTGCGCGCAAATGACCGGCATTACAATTCAGCAAAAAGTAAATGAAAAACTTGTTTCAGATTTGAATTTAATCATAACTGAAATAATAAAAGCTGGTCATTACAAAATTGACATTTATGAACTTTGTGTTAATTGCGGACATTCTTTAACTTGGGATCAGGAATACACGGTATGTGATTTTGATATACAATGGTTGAAAACTTCTGGAAAGGTTTATTTTTATGAAACTCTTAATAATTATATTAAGATAGAAACAGTTGAAACTTACAATCTTGTAACTAGTTTATATGGAAACATTATAGAACTTTTTAGTCTACAAGTTGAGTAAATAATAAATTATTAATCTGCTTAAATAAATAATTTATTATTTAGTATAATATGTCTATTAATATTATTACAGGATGTATGTTTTCAGGGAAAACAACAGCTCTATTAAAGATAGCTAAGAATTGTAAAAAAGATAATCTTAATGTAATTATCATTAATTACATAGATGATACAAGGTATTCAAATTCTGATAAAATAACAACACATGACGGAATTTCAATGGACTGTAAATCGTGCGGAAAAGATTTAATTGATATTCTTATTAACGATAGTATTATGACATCAGATGTAATATGTATTAATGAGGGGCAATTTTTTAATAATCTTGTAGAGTTTTGTAATATATATGCTTCACTAGGAAAAGAAGTATATGTATGTGGACTAGATGGAGATTATCTAAAAAGACCATTTGGGGAAATTTTAGATTTGATCCCTCATTGTGATACAGTTACAAAATTAAGCGCAGAATGTTCGTGTGGGAAACCTGCTAATTTCACAAAAAAATTAAGGAGTACTCCAGGTTTGATACACATCGGTTCTTATGAAACTTACTCCCCTGTTTGTAGAAAATGTTATGATATTTAAATTAATTTAAAAAATAAATAAATAAATTACAAAAGTAATGGCTGCATCAGAGGCAAAGGTTATTGAATTAGAAATTAAAATAAATGAGATAATGAAAAAACTAGAAAGGATCGAAGAAGGTACTTCTAGGATGTCTAAGCATATCGAGTTCATTGAGGGTGTTTATGGGACAGTAAGTGCTCCAATGTATTGGATATGTAATAAAGTAAATAGACTAAGGAGCATCGAGATTAAAGACGCCCCTGTTCTTGAAAACGAAAAAAGAAAAAAAATAAATATTCTAGAACAAGATTAAAATTGCAAAAAAATAATTTACTTAGAATATATTTATATAATATTTTAAGTCAGAATGAACATCAAACAATTTTTGATTTTTAAAGCGTGTGATGTTCTTCCACCTGAATTGAAATATCATATACTAGAATTTGTCCAAAACGAAGCCGCAACGCGTATACAAAGATATTATACATTTAAAATATCAAAAAATATAGATATATTTAGAGAAATTATGAATATTTCGAGTGGAAATAATCAGTACTCTTATGTAAATCATTACATTAAGTATGCTATGAATAACATAACGTACACTTATATTCAAGAACCAGGAACTTGGATTGATTATTTAGAAGACTTAATACAGATTTATGGAGACCATATGTATTTTAACATCGATAATATAGATTATATAATAAACTCAATTAAAAATTCTAATGTTATGTACAGAAATACAGGTATAGCATATTGGACGTTTTTCTAATAATTTTTTAATTTTTAAAATGTTATATTATATTAAATATGGAAACTCTAACAATTCTCGCTATTTTTTTAGCGTGCGCGGTCATTGCAACATTTTTACTGATGATGTTTATGCCAAAGCATGAAAAAAAACATAAACATCATGAAAATCTAGATACATCGGATATACCTGATAAAGCTCTTAGACCTCTTATAGAAAAGTTATCAAAGAAACTAGAAGAGATGGAACTACGGGATAAACAATTAAAAGAAAGAATTTCGGCTCTACAACTTATGTCTGGAATTGAAAGAGAACAGACTAAATACCTAACCGCAAATGTTAATAAAACTTTATATAACACGGGAGATTAATTACATTGTAACTTCTAATAATCGTTAAATAATTATATGATTTATAATAAAAAAAATAAAATGTATAATTATTAATAACTATTCAATATGTCCAACGAAATCAAAACTGATATAATGAATGATCCTTTTCTTAAAAATCTTTTTACAAATGATACTAAACATGATTTTAATAGTGATAGATCTGTAAATTGGATTAAAATTCCTACAAGTTTTTTATCAGAAAATGGAAAAGATTCGTCTATTAGTATGATGTCTGTTTATACTTACAATGGGGAGGAATCTTCTGAAATTTATAAGTCTATTAAAGACTCTCGAGAGATTGTTTTTACAAATGACGGACATGTTGCAGTAAGTTTTCAAGGAAAAACACAGGCTCAATTTTTTTATCCAAACCCAACTATTACCCAAAATACAGGAGGGTTATCTGGAGGTAAACCTATTGGCATAGAAAATACCGTTCATCAACAAACAATGAATGTAGATAACGCTTTTTTCTATGATGAGAAAATGTTATTTTCTCAAAATTTAAGATGGATACTTTATCAATTACCCGGGTCTTATTATGAACGTGCCGAGAGCAAAATATATACAGGGGAAATAGGAAATCTAATTCCAATTACTGCTACTACATGGAAATTTACAAAAAATAGAAATGGTAAAAATGCGGTACCTGTTTATGTTCTTCTTTACAACCCTATACACAGAAAGAATTTTCAAGATATATATGGTAAAATTATAGATTTGCCGGTAGCAACGAGGAATCCTCCTGAACCATTTTCTACTGTTCCCACTTCTGGTCCAAATACAAATTACGTTACAACTATTAAAAAGTATTGCAATGCATTCAGGGTTAAATCGTTAGTTAGCCCTAACACCGGGAGGGATTTATACCATTATGCGGACCCGGGTTGTGTTATCGCGTTTGACACACAACATGCAAAATTATGTCAAAGTTTAAATTTAAATTTAACACATGATAGTTTAAAGAATGATTTTTATAGAGGCGGGGTAAGGGGATTTGAAGACGCAAAGGTCGGACTTTCAAGTATCCCCGCGAGCGCTGCTTATTGTCGGGGATCAGGGGGCGGTCCCAGTGATTTTTTAAGAAATTATGCAAAAGTAGTGCGGGCACAGGGTGCCAATACTGATTCATTTTTACAAATTTTAAGTAATTATCAAATTGCTTCTTCGGGAGAAGATGCTGGGGCTAGTTTCCCCGTCGGATTTAATCCTCAGCTACCGGGTGAAACTACTGCTGGCGCAACATGCCCTCCTAGAAACATACGTATAACAGATTGTTCTGTTAGAATTATCGGTGGTACACAAGTAGAATTAAATAAAAATAACATCACAGCAATGTGTGGTAATGATTCGCCTCCTTCGCCTATTTCAAAGAAACCTTATAAACAGGCTCCTGCTAAGAAACAAGATAAACCAGATCCCGCTAAGAAACAAGATAAACCAGTTTCCGCTAAGAAACAAGATAAACCAGTTTCCGCTAAGAAACAAGATAAACCAGTTTCCGCTCCCCGTCGCAGGATCAGTCCTTATAAACCAGTTCCAGATAAACCAGTTCTCTCCAAGAAACTGAGTAACACAAATAGAGATTATTTAAAAGTATTCTTAGTTGTGTTAATTTTAATTCTATTAGGCGTTTTTTTAATTTTCAAAAAAAAATAAATTCAATAATATAAATGAGCGGTAATGCTAAAACATGTCCCCCCGCGCCATCTATGGAGCAAAAATATGATAAGATTTCTGACGCTTTAAAATCCGCGGGTGCAAATCAAAAGTGTAAAAGTGTTTTTGATAACGCAGTAGACTCTGGGCTTACAAAGGTAGATGCCGCCGCCGCCGTGGTTGCTATTCCTTTTGGTGGTGGCGCGGCGTCTACTTCTTTTACAGAATCTCAAACTCACTTAAGAGAAAGTTTACAAAAAGAAGGATGTTCTGATGTTTTCATGAACGTGAATCAACAAATGACTTCTCAGCAATCTATATTGTGCCAGATTAGTAATAGAGAAAGTTCGACGAGCCTTTATGGTTCTGCTAATGCGTCTGTTACAATTATACAGATGCAACCATCAGACAAACAGGTTGCTTCTCGCGAGCGGATCGTGACTGCCCTCATCAATCAGATGCGCCCTCCCCCGGATAATCTTCCTCCAGATGTGTATTTGTTAGCGCAGAAAAATAATAATAAACAGACTGAAATAATTCAGAAAGAAATTGATAATGTTATGGGAAAGGTAACCATTAGACATAGTAATATTACAATTAAATCTAGTCTAGATATGAAAGCTGTTAGTAATACAAAGGCGATAGACGTTACGGCTGTTGCGACTGAGTTTAAAGCTGTTGCAAAAGCGCAGGCTCTCAATGATATAAAAGATAAAACCGGTCTAGGAGCCAATTCTGACACTCTTAAATCCATAGTTGATACCAAACTAAGTACAAGAAACCAAATTATAACCGATTCTATTCAAAACTCTCTACAATCTATTAAATTAGGAGCTTCAGTTGGATCAACTTTTGTACTTCAGCATTATGGACCTCTTTTAATAGAAAATGTAACTTTAGACGAATTCGCACATGGAAGACTAATAACTCAAAATATATTAACAAGCGCGTCAAATATGGGCTCGGCTGTCGCCACAGAGATTCTTTCTGAATCTCATACATCGACCAAATCGGACAAAGAATCTGATGGACAAGCTAAATTACTTAAAGAACTTTTAGACGGTCAGTTAGCTTTGTCTAAAGCAAATGCAGATGGTGCTGCAAATATGTTTAAAGGCGTAACTGGATTTTTGGGAAATATAGCAGGTATGTTTGCATTAATTCCTGTTATAGTAGGAGTAGTGATACTATTATTCTTTCCACAAATTTCTAATATAATTGCCCCCGGACCTCTTAAGTATGTATTAGCAGCGGTGCTAATGTATTTTATATTAGCTTGGTTTATGGGTTTCTGGCCTTTTAGCAAGTCTGATAAAAAAATTTTTCCACACGACGGTTTAGCTCATGTAATGACAGGACATCGCGACGATCCGGAGGGTAAAAGACCTTACAATTTTAGCGTAGACCAAAGCTGGAAGATGCAATAAAATGCAAAAAATAATATAATATTATAGTAAATGAATAATTATTACACCTTGGGATTTACCGCGGTTGTTCTTTTAGTTTTGATTTTATTTACTATTGGAGAATTTAAAGCATCTGAATATGTTCCGACTATTCATTCTCACGGCCGAGGGTCGGGGCTCACGATGCATACATACGGAAATTTAGGCGTACCTGGTTGGAAATGGGATGATTGTTGTATCGGTTAATTTTTTTGAATTACATACGAATTAATTTTAAGAAATAATTTATATGTAATTATAAGAATGAAGGTAATCACTCGGAGTGGGAAAAAAGAAGATGTACGTTTTGATTTAATTACTGCTAAAATTAAAAATCTTTCGGAAGATTCTATTATGGGACGTAAGTTGAATACAGACCCTGTTTTTGTTGCGCAAAATATATGCAGTCTTATTTATGACGGAATTACTACATCTGAACTAGATGATTTCTCTGCGAGTTTTTCTGCTACTTTGTTTAAAAACGATCCTGATTATCTTATCCTTGCAAGCAGAATTGCGATAAATAATCATCACAAAAACACACAAGATTCTTTTGAAAATATTATGCATAAACTAAACTTAGCTGGAATTATTTCAGATGATTTTATGAAAAATCTAACAGATAATATTCACCAGGTTTCAGAAATGTTTGATTATTCTAGAGATTATTCAATTTCTTATTTTGGATTTAAAACACTATATAATGCTTATCTATTAAAGCTTGCCGGAGAAATTGTAGAACGACCGCAACATCTTTTTATGAGGGTCGCACTGGCGATTCATGGAAATAATATGGAAATGGTAAAACGTGTTTATGATTCGTTGTCCAATAAATACTATACCCACGCTACCCCTACTCTATTTAACGCTGGTACTAATTATCAACAATTAAGTTCTTGTTTTCTTCTAGGAACAGAGGATTCGGTTGAAGGTCTATACAAGACTGCTACAGACATGGCTCAGATTTCTAAATGGGCCGGAGGAATAGGAGTTCATATTTCAAATGTGCGCGCGAAAGACTCTTATATCAATAAAACGGGTGGAAAAAGTAATGGAATTATGCCTCTTCTCAAAGTTTACAATAACATTTCGCGCCATATTAATCAAAGCGGAAAGCGCAATGGTTCATTCGCCATTTACATAGAACCTTGGCATGCCGACATTCATGACTTTCTAGATGCAAAGAAAAACAACGGTGCCGATGATATGCGCGCTCGAGATCTATTTTATGCACTCTGGATTCCAGACTTGTTTATGAACAGGGTGAAGAATGATGAAATGTGGTCATTGATGTGTCCAAATGAATGTAAAAATTTATCTGATACATGGGGAAACGAATTTGAAGAACTATACAAGCTTTACGAAAGTCAAGGCAGATTTAGAAGGCAAGTGAAGGCAAAGACTCTATGGGAAAAAATTATTAATACGCAAATTGAAACGGGGTCACCTTATATTCTATACAAAGATACTGTTAATCGTAAGTCAAACCAGAAACATTATGGAATGATTAAGAGTAGTAATTTGTGCACAGAAATAGTAGAATATTCAGATTCTAAAGAGACAGCGGTGTGCAATCTAGCAAGTTTGTGTCTCCCAATGTATATTAAAAACGGAGAATTTAATTTTGAACTTCTTGGAGAAAAGACGCAAGAACTTGTTGTAAATCTTAATAATATCATTGACATTAATCATTATCCTACTCCGGAGTCTAGATTTTCTAATAATCTACATAGACCAATTGGAATAGGAGTTCAGGGTCTCGCGGATGTATATATGATTCTTAAAATGCCTTATGAATCTGAAACTGCTAAAGATTTAAATAAGAAGATATTTGAATGTATTTATTATAATTCTCTTGTTATGTCAAACACGCTTGCTAAAAGCAAGGGTCATTATCAGACTTTTCGGGGATCTCCGTCTAGTGAGGGGATACTTCAATTTGATATGTGGAATGTTGCTCCAACTTATTACTCAGAAAATGAATGGGGCACGCTAAAAGAAAGTATTAAAGAGTTTGGTCTTCGCAATAGTCTACTTGTTGCTCCCATGCCAACTGCTTCTACCGCACAAATTATGGGTAACAATGAATCATTTGAACCATATACATCAAATTTGTATACACGGGCTGTCTTGTCTGGTAATTACATCATCGTAAACCAACATCTTATCAATGAACTTAGAAATCGCGGTTTGTTCAGTAAAGAACTCATTGAAAAGATTATGTTAAACAAGGGTTCTATTCAGTCTCTTGAACTCCCAGATGATATTAAACAAGTTTATAAAACATCTTGGGAAATGTCTCAAAAGAAAATTCTAGAACAAGCAGCTGATCGCGGGGCATTTATCTGCCAAAGTCAGAGTTTAAATTTGTTTGTAAATCCGCCTCAGCCTAAAGTAATTCATTCTATTTTGATGCACGGATGGACAATTGGACTTAAGACTGGTTCTTATTACATTAGAACAAAATCTATTCTTGAAAATCAAAATTTTACGACAGATGTTTCTAAGGAAAAGCAACTTGAACCGAAGGAATGTTTAATGTGCAGCGCATAATTTAAAAATATTACATTAATTATTTCGTTTGTATAAATATATAAATAAGAGAGCTAACGTAATCAATAAAATAACAAGTATAATCAAATAATTGGAATTATTAGATCTATTAGTAAAATTATGCATAAATTCTTCAAGTGTTGGAGAGTCTTTGCCTAATTCATTATTTACAGATTTGTGAAATAGATGTGACCATTTTATTAATTCATCTCTGGAATTAAGAAAATCTTTAAGTTTTGATTTTTTAAAGATTTCTTGAGCAGATTTTGTACATTTATCACATGGCAAAACTTTCATTATGTATTCATAAAAAGAAAAATAAACTTCTTTATCTTCTGAATTTGGATCTTTTGGATACCCATATGCTACAAAATGAATTGTATGCCAAAAATAAGGTCCCCAGAGTTTTGGATTAATGTTTGATTTCCCCGATAAACTCATTTATAATTAAATTAATATTTTATTTAAAACACTTAAAACTTTAAAATGAGACAAAATAATACGAACTATTATAATAATTCATTTATTTTTTCTGATATAGTTATTATTTTTTCTTGAAACCATTTATTATTCGAATTAATAATATTATATATTTTATCTTTGTCACTATATAATTCCTTACATAATAAAACTGCTTTATCCCATGTATCGGCTGTTATTATATATGGATTTTTATTATTAAACTTGAATGTAACATTAATTTCTTCTACAGGTCCACAAATAACTGGTATTGCTTCTGCAACAATTGCTTCATATAAACGAAAACAATCTAGACTTTTATTACCTCTACCTATTGGGACAAATAAGGAATCTTTGTAAATATTAAACATTTCATGAGGTTTTATACTTTGCTTTTCTGGATTGGACCAATTTGTTGTACCAACATTAATAAAATTATTTTCAAAATTATTAGAAAATTTATTTAACATGTCATTTCTATCGCTTTTCACTGTACCTATAAAAGAAAAATCATACTTTTTATTATAGTCTATTTGTTTACAATTAATATAAGACTTATTTAATAAAAATCCAGATACATAGCCTAATGGTATCTGAAAATTATTTATTTTATAATCTAACTTTTTAAAATTGTATTGATGAAATAAAATTTTTATATTATATCTACTATATAAATTATAATATTCAAGGTCTTTTTCACACTCGTCGCTTAAATGAAAAATTATAAATGGTCTTAATTTTTTTACCATATTTTCAAGAAAACTTAAAGAAATATTAGAATTAGTAACAATTATATTATATTCATTATTATTATAAATTTTAGTATTTTCATCAAATAATATAAGATTTATTTTAATATGATATAAATCTTGTTTAAAAATATCATTTTTAAAAAAATCATATTCCCACATAGATGTTTTTGTGTAAAAAATATTCATATGTATTTATGAATATATACATATTTAAATATATATTTAAACGTGTCTCATTTTAAAGTTTCAAAGTGTAACACACTTAAAAACGTAATTTATTAATTGATATCATGGACCATTCACTGGACGATTCTTGGACTCTTTATTTACATTATAAAGATCTTGGTAAATTATATAGCGACAATGTTGAAAAATTAATTGAAATATCCGACATCGTAACATTTTGGCAAACGTTCAACAATATACCTAAAATTTACGAAATATTTTCAAATGGAAGATGCATTAAGAAAATGAAAAGAAATAATTCAATACCATGTGCTTATTCTTTTTTTAGAAGTGATATATTTCCGTGTTGGGAAGATGATAAAAATAAAGAAGGATTTGAGTTTTCAGTTAAAAATGGAAATCAATTTCAAAAATTCCAAGAAGAATGGATGAATTGTATATTAGAGTTAATCTCTAATAAACAAGACATTTATAAATGTATAAATGGTATAAGAATCGTTGATTGTACAAAGTATGATAGTGTTTTATATAGAATGGAAATATGGATAGACTCCGAAAAAAATAAAGACCCGATTGAACAAATTTTAAAATCAGAATCTTTTGGACTTAAAAGATATAAATTTTTATATCGTAGTCATAAAAACATGAAAGAAACGATATAAAAAAATAGATTATATATAATTACAATATAGTACGATGGATCTTAATCGGGATAATTTAGAGGAAATTATCAATGACTGTCTTAACAAGCAAGAACAAGAGGCAAAAGAACAACTAACTGTTATTGAAGGAAAGATTGACGATCTAGAAGAAAAACTAGAATCTCTTGAATTCAATATGTCACCTCTATTAGATTTACTTAATACGCTGATTAAGACTAATATATCAGCTGATACTCTAGAAGAAGCGCCAAAAGAAATTGATAAGAAACCCGAATTAGCGTACTGGGTAGACAGTGGGTATGAAAATATTTACATCCATGGGACAAAAACATTTGACAACAAAGATTTAATTAAGTCTACATTTAAAAGTCCAAGTTGGTCAAAGGAGAAGTATGCTTGGACTTTTAGTGTCATTTTAAACCCTGATTATGAAGATAAACTAAATAAAATTTTCCCTAACATCGTTAAGGAATAGGGTCAATAGTAAAAACATTAATTTTAGACTTTCCTGTACCAACTTCAGAACCATTAACCTTTCTAATTCTTGGATCTTTATGACAATAATAATGTACGGCTCTTTTCTTTAGATTTAGTCTTTTAGAGAGTGTTTTAACTGAAAGTTTTACCCCAGCTCCATTTTCTAGGTACACATACACCGGATTCATATTAATTATAAATATAATTTATCTTTAAATTATTATATTTATAATTATTAAAATAATGGATTTCGGTAAGAAAGGTGATGCGAAGAAGGCTATGAAGCTTATGTGGAAAGAAGGTATTACATTAAAACAGGCCTGGAAACGAATCAAGTCTGGTAAAAGGGGAGCGTCGTCTAAGAAAGGAAAGAGAACGTCTCCAAAGAAAAAGAAGGCCACTGCTAATGCAAAGAAAGCCATGAAATTAAAGTGGAAGGAGGGTATTACACTCAAACAGGCTTGGAAGAAGGTAAACAAGTTTGGTGATACAGTTTGTCCGCCGGGTCTTGAACCAAATGCTATGTGGACCGGCAAGTCGGGTCAGCTTCAGTGTATTAAAATATGTGATCAGGGCATGTACAGAGACTCTACTACAAACAGATGCAGGAAAACATCGGTTGTAAAGACTGCTAAGCAGATTCCAGATGGCATGGAGATTAATCCAGCTAGTGGCAGACTAAGAAAAGTTTGTTTACCTCCAAATATGAGAAATGACAAGGGTAAATGCGTTAAACCAAAGGCTCCAGTCGTCTTAAAACCGGGTTATGAAATTAATCCAGAAACAGGGAAAATGCGTAAGATGTGTTTACCCGGTCAGTACAGAGATCCAATTTCTGGAAGATGTAGAACTATTAAAGATTTCTCGGTTGAACCGCTTTTAATAAACACCTCTGTTCCTCTTTTGGGTAATTTTGGTAAGAAATATAAATTTGGTAATAGCAGAAAATGTAGTTTTGGAACCTGCAAGGCGTGCACGGCTCGTTAAGTGTAACAGTGTAAATGCGCACGTCGAGAATGGAAGTTGAGATTCCGCTGGATTTTGAGAGGCGCCCAATTTTAAAGTATTTAGGGAAAACCATTAGATGAAAACAAAGAAATTGAACATTTATAATCTTATTTATTTTAAAAAAAAATGTAAAATATATAATAAATGAACTCTTATTTTGGTATGGCCACTGTCTGTCCCCCGGGTTACAGACCGAATAAACGTTATCGTGCTAAGCGCGGTCAGCGTCAATGTTTAAAAGGCGCTCCAAAGAAGCCTTTAAAACAGCTTCAGGCTATCGCTCGCGCAAACGATGTATCTATTTACAAGCGTCGCAAGGACGACAACGGTTTCACCCGTGTACCGCTCAGTGTACGCGCGCTTAAATACAGACTTACAAAGATGAAGGTTGCTCATTTTGGTATGGCAACTGTTTGTCCACCCGGTTACTCTCCTAATTCTAACTGGCAGAGAAAGCCGGGTCAGCGCCAGTGTCTCAAGAATAAGAAGACTCTTAAGAAGGTTGCTGCAAAGAAAGCAAAACCTACTCTAAAGCAGCTACAGGCTCTTGCACGAGCGAATGAGGTATCTATTTACAGGCGTCGCAAGGACGACAACGGTTTCACTCGTACTCCATTGACTGTTAAGGCTCTCAAGCTTCGTCTTACAAAGATGAAGGTCCCATACAAGTAAATATTAAATTCTAAAATATAAATCATAAATGTAATTTATAATTTTTTTAAAATATAAAGTTATAAATTATATAATATTAAAATGGAGCCGATACTTTCTGAAACCTCTAATAGATATGTTTTACAGCCTATAGTATGGAACAAGGTGTGGGAAGCATATAAAAAACATCAGCAAGCTTTCTGGACAGCAGAAGAAATAGATTTTCCAGCTGATATATCAGATTGGGAACAACTCTCGGAAAGTGAGCAATTTTTTATCTCCAATGTTTTATCTTTTTTTGCAGGCTCCGATGGTATAATTTTTGAGAATTTATCTATTAATTTTATTGATGAAATTAAAGTTCCAGAAATTAGGGCTTATTATGGTTGGCAAGCAGCCATGGAAACTATACACTCAGAAACATATGCTTTAATGATAGATACTTATATACCCGAAGAGTCTAAAGACAAAATTTTTAACGGAATACAAGAATTGCCAGGTGTTAAAAAGAAGGCTGAATGGACACAAAAGTGGCTCAATCAGGACATTCCTTTTCAAGAGAGATTAGTGGCTTTTACTATTGTTGAAGGTATTTTTTTCTCAGGGTCGTTTTGTGCTATATTCTGGTTAAAATATGTTAAGAAGTTGATGACCAAAGCTCTTGGCAAAAGTAATGAACTAATAGCAAGAGATGAATCTTTGCATACAGACTTTGGAGTACTATTGTATTCTTATATAGAAAACAAGTTGTCAGAAGAAAGAATAAACGATATGATGAGATCCGCTGTAGAAATTGAAAAAGAGTTTATTTGTGATTCTTTTCAATGTAATCTCATAGGAATTAATGCAGACTCTATGAAAACATATATAGAATTTCAAGCTGATAGACTTATAGAAAAACTTGGATATAAAAAAATTTATAATTCAAGTTGTCCTTTTAATTTTATGGATACTATGTCATTGGATGGTAAAAGTAATTTTTTTGAACAGCGAGTCACGGATTATAATCGTCCGGAACAGATAGGAGACAAGGAATTGGAATATTTAGACGATTTTTAATCAACTTAAAGAATTAAATTATTATAAATTATAAATGACTTCTACCGACGACCCTGTTAATCTTCCCGATGATAAGACTTATACAATCTCGTATAAGGATGTTCAGCTTCTTCTTACTCTTGTAAATGTAGTGTCTTCCCGTGGCGGTTTTAAGCCTGCCGAGTTTAAGCTAGTTGGTGAGCTTTTTGACAAGCTTTCTAATTTAACAGCAAAGGAAGAGGATGTGCAAGCTTAAATTACAAAAAAAATATTAACTTAAAAATTCCATACAATCAATAATCGTACAGATGGCTACAATTATTGATGGTAGAGGCAATTTACACTGGAAAGAATCGGATACTACAATAATTATTCCAGAAAATAAGGAAATTAAACCACAAGAAGAAGAAATTAAAACAATGTCTATAGAAGAGTACAGAAATTTAAAATTAACTGATGAACAAGAATGGAATAATATTTATAATCCAAAAAGACTATCTATAGAAGTATTACACGCCATTGAAACGAAAAGAAAAGGGCAAGGCCCTGATAAAAAAATTTATCACGGAAATTGTAGTGAACCCGGGCCTTATTATGATCCACATTGTAATCATGTTCATGTTTGGAAAAATAAGAGTCTAATTAAAAATTTCATAGGAGAACAATCTCAAACTGTTTCGTATGTCCAATTCACGGATGATAAACCCGGGGTTTATTGCTCTGTTTGTCACTGCAAAAATCATGCAGTTTATCTTAAATGGGCAAAACACTCGGACGAGTACAATGAAGAACCTGTTATTCTACAAAATAATAATGTTTATACAGAAGAGCATTTTTTACCGAATGAAAAAATAAAAGTGTTTCCTAATTGTATTCCTGAACCTGAACCTATTCAAGAACCAAATAATAGAATGATATCTAAATGGGAATCTTTTATGTTCAAAGTTATTTATAGTCTTAAAAACGACAAGATCGTTTACCAAGTTTCACGCTTTAAATCTTTTTATTTGTGGCCGTGGCAGTTAACGCCTTATCAAAAATTTAAACTTAAATTCCCTGATTATAAATCACGTATTATATTTGTAAAAAGTGACGATAACAAGTTTAAAGATAATTATGCTGTATTAGCTTAAAAAAATAGTGTATATATTTACTAAATGAGTAAATATGATAAACTTTTTATAGACATATGTACTAAATATGCAGAGATGTCTTATGCACGGAGGAAAAAAGTAGGCGCCGTAATTGTCAAGGAAAATACTATTATATCAGATGGTTATAACGGTACTCCTGTCGGCTTTGACAATATTTGTGAAGACGATAACGGCAAAACTCATTGGTATGTTTTACACGCAGAAGCTAATGCAATAATAAAAATGGCCAGAAATAATACAAGTTGTATAGATTCTACTCTGTATATAACGCTTTCTCCTTGCAAAGAGTGCTCTAAAATAATAATTCAATCGGGTATTAAAAGAGTAGTATATAAAGAAAAATACAAGGATACATCTGGGTTAGATTTCTTAGGAAATTTTAATGTAGAGTGTGTTCAAATAGAATAACGACCATCATAAACATAGAAATAATACGTTTAAAAATAATTAATTACTTATTTTAGATATATAAATGGAGGAATCGAGACTAGATCGTCTTGAAAAAGAACTTTCTGAGCTAAAAAGTAAACTGGGAAATTCGGTCGAAAAGCCAAAGAAAGAAAAGAAGCCCAGAGCTCCTTCTGAATACAATACATTTATGAAGAATTTTATAGCCGAACGAAAAACAAAAACTGGAGCTGACTATGATCATAAAACAGTTTTTAAGGAGGCAGCAGAAGCTTGGTCAAAAAAGAAGCAAACGGGACAAAATTAAACAATTTTCGCATATATAACATTGAAAAAGATTTGAATAAAATATATTATTTGGTTTGCAACTACAATAAGTATTACATTCCTTGTTTATAAAGGCTTTATAATACTTATTTAATGTAAAAGTCTCCCTATTTAAATTAGAAATTTCAGATAAACTGTTACACATATCTGAAATATTATCATTCATAATTATAGTGTTTTCTAGAAAACTATCATTGTCTTTTTTAATGTATTTTATAATAGTTTCGTCTACTTTTATATTAAAATCTTTTATGTAATTATCTTTTATCTGTAATTCAACGTTTTTAGTCTTTTTAAAACAAATTATAAGACAATAAGACATTATCTGAGACATTACAATTTTAATTTCTGTGAAAAAGTTAGATAACATATATATGTATTGTATCTTCGGATACGTATATAGGTCTTTTACTATTATCACGTAATTAGAGTATTTATCTTTTAAATTTTCTGTTAAAATTTTAAATTTGTTGTCTGTGAAATTAATAATCTTATAAGTTTCACTATCTAACATATATACATGTTCATTTATTTTAGTAAATGTATAAAATACATAATTTATACATTCTGTGAATAAAATATCATCTGAATCATCTAAAAATGTAAAAGTTTGTTTTATTGTTTTATATTTAATGTATTTATCCGGATCCACAATAGATTTAGAAGGTCTAGAACTACACTTAGAATATATAAAATTTTCTTGATTGATTTGTATGTCTTTATTTTCTAATATTATAACTGACATGGTTTCTAATTTAATAAAAGATGTCTCAATATTAGTTTATTATAATAAGTAAATTTTTCATCGTGGTCGTCTTCTCTCCAGCGTACATGGTTTAACGCTGTATGTGTAAGTTCATGTGCTATTAAGTGTTTAAGCTGTCTTATACTTTTGAGTTTACCACTTTCATTTCTTATAGTTAAAAAAATCTTTCTATACTTTGCTCGTAGCTTTCCATCTTCTCCTACGCTTTGTTCAGTTGTACGTTTTACTTCTTTTGGTTTATTTAATCCTTCAAATTTAATAGAACCTTGGTCTTTTATTAACTGCATTTCTTGCAATACATATGGCGTTTGTAATAATATGTTTATTTCGGCCGTGTGTTTTTCTTTAAATTGTATTGATATAAAACATCTTAGAATCATAAGGTCTATGTCATTTAATAGTTTTGCAGCTTTTTCTGCATCTTGTAAATCAAGTACTTTATAGTTTCCTATTTGTATATAGTTCTTATTTTCATTGAAATCCCAAACAGTCATGTTAATATAGTATAATGTAATGTATTATTTATTTAAAATAATGCTGACACTTCCGTCCGAATCTTTTACTGTCCTTATAAGAGGTTTGTTTTTTGTAGGTCTTGGTTTAGAAAAATTATTTATAGGTCTTTGAACTTTTTGTGTATTTTTCATTAATACACTTTGAGATGATACATTAAGAATTTTTTCTTGTTTTCTTTTATTATAATCATTAATTTTTTTCAACACCATAAACATCTCTAATGGAAGAACTTTTGCAATTTTTGGTATAAGTCCCAAATTCGTAGGTAATGTATTTATTATAAAAGGAAACTTTTTAACTCTTTTGTCGAGTAATAATATTCTAGCCTGTCCCCTGTTTATGATTATTATATTAGTTGACAAATCTGGATAGGAATATAATTTTTTTAAAGCGTTATAACTTTTATAACAATCTTTAAGTAAATACACTGTTTGCATTTAAAGTATATATCATTTAATAATTTATAATTTTTTTTGGGTTTTTATTATATTATACTAATAATATAATGGCGCAATTAATAGAGCCAGATGAAGTAGATGGCGACATTTATGATGAAATTGCTAATCTAGAAAACTGGCAGGGTATGTTATCAGATTTAATTGCTAATAATGATATTTCTCAAGAAGAATTTGATTCCGAAATGCTTAAAACTAGATATTATCTAGATATTAAAACAAAGACTTATGTATTAGACGATGACGATGCTGAAATTATAGAAAAGCTTAGAAAATATAAGCGTTCTTTAACTGAAAATTATAAGTTTGGAATAATTTCAGAAGAAGAGTTTAATAAGGAATACATTTCTATTCTAAGAAAAGAGTATGATATTCTTAAACTTTCAGAAAACGATCAAGATGATAAAAAAACTTCGGAAAACATTGATCTGGACTTGCCATTAAGTGAAAAGCTCCAGAAGTTACACGAAGCAGAAGTTAAACATTATAAGTCAGTTGCTAAAAAAAATGGCATTCTTTTTCCAAAATTACCAAATGGGGTTAATAAAGAACAAGTAAATGAATACTATGATCTTAAATTGAACGGTAATTTAGAAACGGTTATACCAGAAATAGAAGAATATATCAAAATGTATTCTGCTACAAAACAGTTGATAGAATTTCATACAACTTCATTTGAAGTTTCAAAAATATTCTACGATACAGATACAAACGCTCCCAATTACGAATTTAAAATGGTTGCACCAATAAGTAATAAATTAGACAGCCTAAGATTTTTAGAAAAAAGAGTTAATTTGTTATTACCTGAAGAACAAGCTTACTCAGATAGATTGAATATATTGAAAAACAGGCTCAGACAGATGACACGTACAGATTTACTTAAATGTGCGGGTATTAGAACTGTTAAATTTATGTCTTACATAGAACGCCTTAAAGAAAATAAGCAAAATGTAATAAAATTCAAAGACCACCCAGGTAATTATGAAATTTTAAAACAAATAATACAAGAAGAAAACTTAAAATATTATAAAATTCCATCTGATCAATTATTTAAGGAATATATCTATGCAAGACCCGACATTTTACAGTCTTTTGTTGAAGAAACAGAAACAAACTTAACCGAATATTTAGAAAAAGGAAATACCGGATATTTAGCTATAAAACCTGGGTCTAATTTAAAAGATTTAGGAGAAGGTATTGAAAGTTTTGTAACTGTTTTGCCATTTGAAGACGAGCTTTATACAGAACTTAAAAATAAAGAAGGCTATAAAACAGAAATAGACAAGGTTTGGGAATTAAGAATGTCTCTTCCTGGTTCTACTGTTAAAAATATAATTAAAAGATATTTATCGTTTGAAGATTATCTAACAGATCTTAAAGATATTTTAGTTAATAATTCTAAAGTGCTTTCGGGTACTTCTAAAGATGTAATAAATGCAAAAATAAGAAAGATAAACTATTACCTTATGTACAATGAAGATCCGGAAATGTATTTGCCAACTGGACATACTTCTGTCTCTGATTTATTCAAAAATAGATCTGATGTTTATAAAATGAGACAAGAAGGTCTCTATAAACTACTAGAATTTATAACAACTTATTACCCCGGTGCGAATACGTTAGTAGAAAAAATAGAATCTGATATATTTGATTATTCAAGTTTCAATTATAAATTTAATATTTCTAAGTTCATGTTTTTAATAAACAATTTCCAAGAGAAGCTTGATGAATTAATAACGGGGTCCGCTTCTATTATACAATTGTTAGCATACGAAACTCCAAAAACTTTACCAGAAGAAGACATTGACATACGCAGCGACAAACAGGAAAACATCAATAAATTATTAAACTGGAATCCCGATACATCTTTTTATGATATATATAAAACAGAATTGGAAAATATGAACCATAGGTTTTATAAATTTAAAAAAGCACATCCAGAATTATCTAATCTTGAGATCTCGTATATAATGAGTCAATATTCTGAAAGTATTCAGTGGAAAACATCTCTACAAAATTACAATAAACTTAAGGTTCCCGATGGTTATATAGAACTTAATTTTAGATTGAGATACTTGCTAAAACAACGAAATAAGTTACCTTCTAGACGAATATTTACTCTTGCAAGCGTTTCGGACAGGATAAATAAACAAAAGAAATTTTTGGCAACATTCACTAAATGCAAATTCCCCGAACCAAATAAATACTCTGTATTAACAGAAAACATAATATATGGTTTATCTAAAACTCCAGAGTATTATGAATATTATAATAGTCTTGTTAACTCTGAATATAAAAAACTATGCGAGTATTTTACAAAAGTTAATTTAAATTGTACATTAGATGATTCTGGTACAGTTAAGTGTATTTTAGCATTTGAACCAAATATCTTAACCCCTGTTATAACAGAATTTTTAGTTACACAGGGGGAATTTTCAACTGTTGATATTCAGCGCTTAAAGATTTTCACAGAAAATATAAATTCAAATAATATACTATCTTATATCAGAAATTTAAGAGGCGCGGAAATAGATGCTTATAATAGATCTATAATGGAACAGGTAAATGAAGAATCTACGTCGCTCAATGAAATATATCTTAAAGCTGCTAGAATACTCAAAACCGCTAAGTTTAAAAAACAACTTGAAAAACTGGCTACAATATCTTACAGTACATATAAACCCCCTATAGTCAGTGTAGAAAAACCTGTAAAGATCAGACACGGCAGAGAATATACACTTGATTATATTAAAGTTGGAGATTATTATATATACGGTGGGTTTTATCCAATGTTTAACAGTTATTCTGAAGACAGCGTGGTTTTAAGTGAAAATTATACAAGATACGATTTGGAACAGCTTGCTATTATATTTAATTTAGAGTTATTAGAAGACTCGTTTGAGCTCTATAAGAGCATAATGGAGTTTATGAGAGACTATAACAAAAAAGAAACAGTAATTGAAAAAATAAATTTTAATCCTATCGACTACAACACTTATTACGAATACCTTAAACTTCCTACTAAGACAATAATGTATACATTAAGACCAAGATTGGGGGTTCAGGAACCAGGCGAGGTTTATACTGTAATAAAAGACGAATCTAGAAAATACGGCGTTCCCTTTGATTTTAACAAAGATACCATTCCTATATATAGTGAAGATCTAAAAGAGAGAGTAGACGACGGATTTATTATAATAGAAGGTCCTTGTATTTTTCAAAAAACTTCCGGAGATAATAATATAACAAGCGATAGCTATATTAATATTGAATATAGAGATTCAAGAGGAAAAAGTAAAATTTTTAGAGAAGGTGTTGCTATTAAAAAAATAAAGAAAAAGACAATAGACTCAATAAATACTTGTTCCAGATTCACTACTAAAACTTCCTGTGACGATCCAAATTCTTATTCTCTAGATGTAAAAGGGCTCAAATTTAAATGTAAATGGTTGAATGAAAAATGCAACGGAATTATAGTAGAATCTGACGAACTTAAAAGTTTCGATATTAACAATGTTAAGTTTAAGGATTTTTCTAAAAACAAACTTTGGCAAACTGCCATAGATAAATCTATTAAATATATAGAAGAATTAACAAAGCTAAAAGAATTAACTCAAGAAGAAATTAAAACACTGTCTAAAGAACAAAAAACTAGATTATTTAACTACTATAATATATTAAATAAACCAAAAAAAGCTCTTCAAAGTATACCAGAAGAAAAGACAGAAATTAAAAGTTATTCTCTCATTGATCAGTTTGAAGATTTGTTAAAACCAAAAAATAACGTATTTAAAATCCAAAAAACTATAACTGAAGGTTATACTGATTTTACAATATATAACTTAACGTCTACCGCTCTAAAATTGCCAATGAAAACTATAATGATTGGTTCTGAGTATACAGTGAACGGGGATGTAGTTATACCAAAAGAGTATCATTCAGATGATGCTAGCTACACATGTGAAATAAAAGAAACCGGCGAAACAATAATATTAGAAAGAGAAGAATTCAGAAGAAAAACTAATGAAATTATAACGAAAGCTGTTCCTCTCTTTTGTCTTGTTAAAAACGAAGATCTACCATTTCTTAGTAACCTCCCGGGTTATTATTGGTATGATAAAAAGATAACTTATATACCCATCGAAGACGAAGTTGTAAGAAAAGAAGAAATAATTAAGATGACAAACGTACCGGCAAATTTCATAAACCCAAGTTCTCTATTAAATGGAAAACCTCTAATAAATCGCGCCGATATATTTGAAGCTATATCAAGAACGGCATTTAGCACTCTTTCATCAGACAACAGTTTTATATACTACATTACAGATAAGGTAAATGCAGAAAAGAATGCAATAGAATTTGCGGTTAAAAATAAAATAGATATAAATGATTTGTTCTCAAAAATAATAGGAACAATAACGCTTCCAGATGTTATAGAAGAATATGAAACTAAAAATCCTAAAAAGATAATAAGTAAAACAGAGATAACTGATATAATACTTGCTGCAATTGAAAATAAAGACAAAAATAAATTAGCAGAATACTTTATAAGAGCTAAAAAGAGTAAAATAAACCCTGATATATTAAAAGAGGCTAAAACACTTCTAAAAGAATTACCAGATGTACAAGAGGTTCCAAAAGAAGAAACTGTACCAGAACCTGTTAAACGAGAACCAGTCCCCGTTAAAAACATATATACAGCGACTAGACGAAGAAGATAAACACGTTTACAATTTATATTTTAAATGAAACTATTAAATTAAAATGGACTCTTTGAATATAGCGGTTGTTTACCATCCTAATTGTAAAGCATCTACAGATTTTTTAATTCAAATAAGCAAGTTGCAAGACGCTGAATTAGAATACATAAACATAAAAGAAGATAAAATTGATACTGAAATAAACATAGACGTGGTCCCTCTTATTATAGTAAACAATGACCCATCTAAAATTTACAAAGGCAAGGCCGCATTCGACAAACTAAACGATCTAATTATAAATAGACCAGTTAAAACCGCGAAGAAAGAAACAGTGGGGGTCAAATATGGAAAAGGTGTTACTTTTGTAGAACAAAGCGATAAAAAAGAAAAAATAGATCTAAGTAAAAGGTAATTTATATGCGGTAGTAATTACTAAATTAAATGTTTTTTAAAATTAAAATGGGCCCCGATGAGCAGCTCCCCGATTTTAACCAGATTATGAAAATAGCTCAAAAAGTAGCAAGCCAGATTGAACCACCCGCTGAATTAAAGTCTGGAAAGAAACTTTCAGAGGAAGACATGACAAGTGTTATTTCAAAAATCACAAAGTCTGTAACGGAGGTTGTTAATCCAGATATGTTAACACAGGAAATGAGCAGTAAAAAACAGGGAAAGCAGCGCCCTGCTTCGGCTCCGATTAAACCAGAAGATTCTAAGATTTGCTTTGATGTAACAGATGAGCCAGTTCAGACAAAGAAGGAAAAGAAGAAGAGGGTAGTTGAAATCGAATCTGATGACTCCGATGAAGACGATCCTATTGCTCCTCGCACAAAGGACATGACATTTACTTTATCTGTAAGTCTTGAAGAACTATACAATGGTGCAAAAAAGAAGTTAGCTTTGCGTAGACAAAAAATAGACACTGACGGTTCGTATGATGAGGAAAAGAAGAAGATTTCTATTAGAATTGAACCGGGTATGATAGATGAACAAACTATTAGATTTAACAAAATGGCAGACGAAAAACAAGGCTATGAAACCGGAGATGTAGTTGTTACACTTGACGTAGAAGAACACCCTGAATTTATCAGGGATGGTAATAATTTGTTATTAGAAAAGGAAATTTCTATCTCCGAGGCTTATAATCCAGTGGTCTATATAAAACATTTAAATGGAAAAACTTTTAAGGTAAAAGGGGAACCATTTGATATCTTTGGAGACGAGGATGATATGCTTAAAAAGATAACCGGGGTTGGAATGCCAGTTTTAGGAGAACCCGGTAAGTTTGGAGATCTTTTTGTAAGATTTAAGTGTATAAATAAGACAAAGATTACGCCAGAAATCATTGAAGTTCTTAGCAGGATTTTCCCGCCTCTGTTAGAGAAACCAGAACTTGACGATTCTGAAGTAGTTGAAAAGCAGTTTGAAATGGTTACAGAAACAGATTTAGAATTTTTAGAAGATTCCGATGATGATTATGATTCAGAAGATGAAGATTACTCGGAAGAAGAATCGACAGACGAAGATTAAATATAAATTATAAATGGATTTAAAACTAAAGCTTATTTTAATATAAAAAATGCTAACTAATGGATGGGAATTTTTTATATTAAATCCTTTTGATAAAGATATTAAACAATCTACACAAGATAAATATATAGATATGTACAATAAAGCATATGATAGGTTTATAGGTCAGTTGTGTATTCCTGAACCAAACGATCTTTTCGAAGATGATTTTATTTTTGTTTATTATATAGATCTCAATGATGACAATAATAAAATAGATCTAGAATATGAATATACTTTTTTAAAGACTGTATTTCTAGATAAAAAATTTAGAAAGATAAAAACCGACCTAACACACTATTATAAAATGCATGATATTCGTATTGAGAATATGTATAAACAAGACAATTCTTTTTATTTGGTGCTAAATAAGCAGTAAGTTAAAAGTAATATTAAAACTAAAACTATGAAGTCCCTGAAGGACTTGCCGTATTCTATCATGTAGTTACCTATTTTAATTTTTTTACCGGCAAGATCGCTCTCTGGGTCTATAAACATATAAACACATGGTGTTATGAGTTCATCTAAAAATATACTAAAAATTTTATAAACTATAACAGATACAAATACAGAAAGAGTAAAATTAGCAATTATAAATTGTCCAACAGACTGTTGCATTTATAATTATTAATTTATTTTATTTTTGTTTAAATCTTTATACCAATAAGGAATATTCGCTATGGTCCACTTTGCGAAATAAGTTTTTTCCGTGTTGTAATAATTATGATAAGCTTGTGTATCTCTGACGTGTTTACATCTCTCAGGCATGGCTTGGTGTAATTTTGTTATGTTACCATTTGGGATGTAAATAGGTATAAAAGACAGGCAATGTTCTAGTTGTTTTTGAGATGCATGTATTTTTCCAAATCTATAAGTGTACTCTTTGCATAAGTTTATAAATAAGTTATAAAGCCATAGATAATTACCAGAAGTTGTGCGTGCCCAAACAGTACAGGGGTTATTTTTAAACGCTACTTTATATAAATTTGGATTTTTATATTTACCCGATATATGGTGAGCAGAACATAACATTTGTGCGTACTCGAGTATCATTTTGCGTACATGTGCATCACAGTGCATAATTGCACATAGTTTTGGATTCAAAGATAAAAAGAATATATTCATTTTTAGTAACTACAATCTTCAAATTTTTTAGTTTATTAATTTTTCTGTAATAAATTATAAATGACACCTGTTGTTGGATATAAATTAAAAAATTTTATTAGGATAATAAATAGTTTTATAAATATCTAGTATATCTATTTTTTTAATTGGATAAATTAAACTTCTTGCTACTACAACATTGTCGGGATATTTATCATTTTGAATTTTGTAAAAATCTTTTATTTCTCTTGTTATCTGGATAACCATATGTCTATGTAAACCAGGGTGTTGCCTTGAATACATATAAGGAATATCTCCGCTTGGCAACACGGGAACTATTTGATCTCTTAAAATTGCATTTATATTCTTTTGCGGATCTTTTTGGTCATTTAAAAGAGGCACATTTGAATACGTGTGTCTCCATCCTAGATATAATCTAATGTTTGTTTTTTTAATTTTTTGACTAAAAATCTCATGAATAATGTTTTGATCAAATATAATAACCTGTTTTGGTTTAACTGCTATTTTAACTTTAACATCTTTATAATTTCCTTCTATTTTTTCAAAACCTCCCCTGCCTTTACAAGTATGTGTTCCACGAACGCACGAAAAAAATTGTGTTTCTTCCGAGTCTAAATTAATCCAGCCTCCGTAAATTTTATCAGTTTCATCCTGTAAAGAACATGTATCTCTATGAAAAGTTTCTCCACCAAGAGTTGTTCCTTCTCTTCTAATAGCTAAACGATCAAATAACATCTCTAATTTTCTATGGGGGTCTACTGTTTTAAAGACGTTTTTAAGTTTATTAAAAAGAATGTATCTTAATGCATATAATTCTCTGCTGTGAAAACTTGCAGGATTTCCAAATGCACCGAATGCTCCTAAAACATATCCATATTCAGGATTTTCTGTTTTAAAATCGCGTAGTTGATTTTTTTTAACAGTGGATAACCAATCTATGTCTAAAAATTCTTGTTGATTTTTAGGCAAATGAAGATCTATAACAGTTATGCCGTTCAATTTAAGCTCTTCACCCTTTGAGATTAAATAATTTTCTTCTTTTTGCATAACCTTTTTAATACAATTAATTAAATCGTTTTTAACCATTATAATAATTAGTAATATTATTAAATTTAATAAATTTTCTTAATGTAAAATATCTGTACGGTGTGGGGTTCGAACCCACGAGGCCGAAGCCAGCAGATCTTAAGTCTGCCCCCTTAAACCACTCGGGCAACCGTACAGGTATTTTACTTATACTTATAAATGCGACAATTCTTTAAATAGGTTTGTAAAAAATTATAAGTTTATAAATACATTTCTTACTCCTTGTTATATTATAACTCTTAAAGTTCCAGAACTTATTTTGTATTCTAAATGTATTAAAATTATTTGGAACCTTCAATGCAACAATTTTAGTATAATTATATATTTCATTTATAATGTCTAATATGTTTATATTATCTAAATACAAGTCTATTTTCTTTTTTGATTTATATTCAGCGCCTCCCCAAGGGGGGTCAAAATATACAATATCTTGTCTTAACATAAATTTTATCCAGTTATAAGAACAATTAAAAGTGTTTAATTGATAATTTGTGTTTATTTTTAATATATTAAAATTATCCAAATTTGGTTCTACGAGATTAACCCTTTTAAAATCTTTTAAGAAATAATAAGAATTGCCGCCTATACACGCGGTTGCGTCTGTTATAACATCATCCGGCGTTGAATACATTTTAATTATTTTATTAATTTGTATAGCCTGTGTCCTTGTTGTGTAAATACTCAAAACAGTCTGTGGAACAATTAAATTATCTGTGAAATAGTTTTTCATATTACATTTATTAATCTGTATAACTTTTAAGTTCTTTTTTAAGAGTCGATATATTAGAATCTGTGTTTATTATACTACCGACCGTATTTACATACATAGGATTCATTCTATCATAATTTACTTCAGCTATTTCTCTTGGAGTTCCAGAACGTGTTTCAGATCTTATAGCCCTATCCCTAATAGCCTTTAGTTTCGGTAACTCATCTTTAAATTTTTTAAGAAGCTGTTTTTGTTCATTTAATAATCCTTTTAGTTGTTGAGCCTTTTCTTCTATTTCCTGCTTTGCTTTTTGCTGTTTTTCTCGCGTAACTTGCTGTCTATATCCGTGAATAACTTCAAAATGAGCTCTTAAAAGTCTAGAATAATTCAATGTTGGACCACCGTGATCAGGCATATAGAAAACGTAGTGATTTGCATCTGCAGAATAATTTGTAAAAGCCTGTCCTATTGGAAACATATTTCTAGCTGTTAAAAACTGATCTTTTGGATATAATTTCCAATGTGGATCGTTTGGCGCTCCTATGATATAGTTTGAAACAGTAAGATCATTTATTCCGTCGCTTAAAACAGGCGGCATATTATCTTGATAAAATCTTAGTCTATACATTTTTAATAGTAACAAAACATTTTTAACCTTATTTAATTAATTTATCAAGTACACTTATTATATTTGTATCTGATAGAATATTTATACATCTTTGAGATTCAAAAATATTTACGGGAAAATAGAACTCTTCTAGTTTGTAGTATGAGTACATTATTATTAAATATTCCTCTATTTTTAAATTTTTAACATATGTCCAGAGAATATACAAAACTATATAATCATAATCATTCATTTTATAATCTTCAAAACCAACATTATCTTCATAGAGTCTAAAACATTTCAATAGTTTCTTTTCAAATAATTTTACTGTTTTACGAATATTTATTCCCTCTTTTTTATTTATCTCTGAGATATAATTATCCACTGTCATTCTATATTTTTAAAAAATAATATATTTCTAATTATAACATGAAAAGGAAATTAGGGCATCATTCCGATTCTGATGAAAACATGTTCGATATCACTGGTTACAATCTAATAAATTTAGACAATTTAATAGAAATGATAAAAGATTATTCAGAAAAAAAATTACCATCTAGGAGATTTCGAAGATTTTATCCGAGTAAGATGGATGTATTACCTAATATACTTCCACATCTAATAGACCTTAATAACATGATAGGTCTTAAAAAATTAAAATCCCAATTAATAGATCAAATACTATACTTTGTACAGGGTATAGATGAAAGCGTGATGTTGCACACGGTATTAGAAGGTCCTCCAGGTACGGGTAAAACAACCGTCTCCCATATATTGTCTAAAATTTATTCAAAATTGGGAATATTTAAAAGGTCAAAGTTTAATGTTGTGAGACGCGCGGATTTAATTTCTGAATATCTAGGAGGTACTACTATAAAAACTATGGAAACACTTGATAGATGTAAAAATGGTGTGATGTTAATAGACGAGGCTTACTCTCTTGGTTCGAATTCTGGACAAGAAGATATGTATGCAAAAGAATGTGTTGATACAATTAATCAGTATTTAACAGAAAATGTAGACAAAATAATATGTATAATAGCTGGTTATAAAAAAGAATTAGATTCGTGTTTCTTTTCGTTAAACCCCGGTCTTAGAAGAAGATTTCCTTGGACATTTACTATTGAAAACTATACAGCTTCAGAATTATCTGAAATATATTTTAAATGTATAGAAGAAAAAGAATGGGAAACGAGTTGTAAAAAGGAAGATTTAATTAAACTTATAAGTCCAAATTTGGCTCTTTTTACTGGAAACGGAGGAGACATCAATAATATAATAGAAAAAGCTATATTTATAAACGCTCGTAATAATTTTGGAAAGGAGAATTTATATAATATATCTATAGATGAATTCAAGGAAGCCTTGTCTATTTTTATAGAAAATAAAAGAGGAAACCAGTCTTCTCCGCCATTTGGTATGTATACATAATCATATAATTATACGTTAATGCTAATAAATTAATTTATAGTTATATAAGTAAGATGCTATCTTATAAAAAAATTAATTTATTGGACTTAAGATTATGCGAAAAATTTTCAATAAAAAACAAAGACGAATCATTAGAAATTAAAAGCCCCATTATAATGTATAATATAAAAGAATCTTCGCTGCATTTAGATATAAATAAATACTCCGAGTCTCATAATTTATTTATGAATATATGTGGTTATGTAGATAGACTATTTAAAATAAAAGATATTTCTTGTGAATGTATAAGAAATGAAAAAATTATACTAAGTATAACAGAAACTAGTAAATTTTATGATGAAAACAGTAAATTGATTAATGTAAAAAATATTAAAAAAGAAGGAAAAATTATATGTTCTTTTACATGCGATAGAGGTCAGTTTAATCTTAAAAGTTTATTGCTTGTTAAATAAAACATTCGTTCCATTATTTTAATTAAAATATAAAAGATAATTAAAATATGGGTACTATTAAAGACAAAATCGAAGTCTATGATCCGGTAAATACGAATAAAAATGTTTATTATTCAAAGATAATGTATAAAAATTCAGAAATAAGCTTACAGGTAGGTAAAAATACTCTTACATTAAATAAAGATAAAAATAGAGCAAAGCTTGTAATTGACGAAGAGACTGCTAAATTTATAAATGAAGTTTCAAGAGCTGTTATAGAAATTACATCTGAAAAGAGTAACGATTTCTTTGGAAAAGAAATAAATGTAGAAGACTGTGAATCAATTTATAAAGAAGCTCTTGTTAATAATATATTACATTGTTTTTACGATGAAGATACCTATTTTTACGAAACAAAAAAAAATGAAGTAAATGTAGAGGATCTTCCGTCGGAGTTAGAAGGTATAACATTGTTAAAATGTAGCGCAGTTGTGTATACTAAACATTCTTTCTTTATTAGGTGGGAGATATCTCAATTTAAGATTAAGAAACCAAAGGAACAGGAAGAGGTTTTTAAGTTTGATGAATACATGATAAAAGATCTACCAGACCACGAAACCCCAATTAACGGAGATGAACTGGCAAAAAAATTAGATGAAATATGCTTATTTTAAAACGTTATAAAGATAAAATATAATAATAATTACGACAAAATGATTTTTTCAATCGAGGGTAATATTGGTTCTGGGAAATCTACATTTTGTAAATATCTAAAAGATAACTTTTCAATCTATTGCAATAAACCACGTGATTCTAATGTTATATTCGTTGACGAACCAGTCGAAGACTGGGAAAATATTAAAGACGAGCAGGGTAATCTTTTAGAACATTTTTATAGGTGTCCAGAAAAATATTCTTATTGTTTTCAAATGACAGCTTATATATCTAGACTTATGAAACTCAAACAAGCAATGAATAAAGCTAAAAGTGACGATATTATTATTATGGAAAGATCTGTATTTACAGATTATAATGTTTTTGCAAAAATGCTTTACGATTCTGGAAAAATTAACGAAATTGAATTCGAATCTTATAAATTGTGGTTCTATCACTTTTTAGAAGACTTTCCTGTCTTTTTTTATATATACATCAAAACAGATTTTAAAAAATGTCACGAAAGAGTTCTTAAACGCTCTCGCATGGGAGAAACCCTTATTACAGAAGAATATCTACAAACTTGTGAAAAATATCACGAAGATTGGCTACAAAATGAGTTTTATATTCTTACGTTTGATGGAAATAGAGATACAACTGCTCATGCAGAGTATTTAGACATTCTTAAAAAAATGGTAAACTATAAAATGAATACCTCGATCAATTCTGACAACGAGGGTTGTATTTCATAAATTCACTTAAAATTTATATTTATTAATTATAATGTATATAATTATTGATAAAGAAATGGGAGAAATACATACAAATAATAACGAAATTGAATGTTATATATGCGCTTCTAACGATCCTATACCTTTGAAATCTGATTGTAATTGCACAGATAGATATGTTCATAGAGAATGTCAGATTGAATTAATAGATAAAACAGGTAACTTAAAATGTCCAGTTTGTCTTATTAAATATAAAAACATTAATCCCACTTATTATAGAACGTTCTATTTAAATAGTAAAGGAGTATGGGCTTTTATCTTTTTTCTATTGTCTTTTGGGGTATCAGTGTGCGCTATATACATTTTAGTAGTATACGATGGGTACGAAAATAAAAAACCCATGATAGGATTTGCAGGTGGTTCACTCGTGGGTTTTTCAACTATGTGTTTTGTTTCGCTTTCTATATTTATAATAAGAGAGGGCGGATTTAAGAAACTTTACTTAGATTGTTATGTACCTCATATTAAACTAGAAATTAGCGAACCAAATTTGTGTGTATAAAAACGGAGAAAGCTAACCCAAAAAGAGTAATTTAAAGACATTATTTATATAAATTATTATGGATGAAATAATTGAAAATGTAGTAAATTGCATAAAAAAAGTAAAAGATGAACTAGGTGACTTTTATAAAGAAAATATATATCAAAATGCTCTAAGAATAGAATTAGAAAGACTCAAATATTATTGTGGAACTGAAGTTATTATTCCTATACATTATAATGGTATATACATCGGTTTTGAAAGAGCTGACATAGTTATATATGATTCAGCGTCTCCGCACGATATTAAACTTATAATTGAACTAAAGTCTCAAAATACGAAATTAGCAAATAAAGAAACAGTTCAACTTAAAAAATACATTAAGAATGTAAATTGTGAAAGAGGAATCTTAGTTAATTTTTACGAGAAACTTGAAATAATTAAGGTAGACCATGAAATATCTCAAAAGATTAATTATTGTTAAAGTTCATTATATGACATTTTTCTGGTATATAATTAGCGCTAAAAATTAGTGTATTTTTTATAGGAGATAAACTTACTTCAAAAATATTATCATTATTATCTGGTACCTTTAATCTTTTATCATTAATTAAATTGTGTAGTGTATATAATTTATTTAATGTCAGGTCATTTGCGAGCTTTAACCATATTTCTTTTGTAGTTTTTCCAGATATTCCAAAAGTTTTCTTAAAATTTTTAAATTGAGTAGCTTGATTTGCGCTCCTGTATACGTGAGTGTTTTTAAACATTTCTTCCATTATTTTTGCATCTTTTTCATTAAGTATTTTATTTATCTTGATTATATAAGCACCTTCTAGCGTAAATACTATATGAATTAATGTACCATCTTTTGCAAAATTTATACATTGTCGCATATCTTCGCCAGATGGCCAACCATAAACAGCGCCTTCGCCCATATAAGCACTTCTTGGGTGTGTATGAAAATTTATAATTCCGCTTGGTGTATAAACACTTGCTCCGTTTCCTTTATTTATCTTAAATTTAGTGCTAGTTTTATCACAAACGCCGTTCTTACAATTAATATCCGTAAAGAGAAGAACTCCGGCTCTTTCGTCTCTATCATTATTTAAAGATGTCTTAATCTGTTTTATAAATTCTGGATCTATACTCCACTTAACTCTTTTTTTAGAGATAGTACACATATTTATAGTTATATAACTATTTTTTTGAAGTTTAAATTGAACTTTTAAAAATAATTATATGTTATAAAACATGACGGAAACTCTTAATGTTAATGTGTTAGTTGCTGCAAAAGAAGAATACACTAAGCAATTAATATCTACAATTCAGGGAGGCGTATATGATATTATTAAACAGATATACATAGATTCTCAAAAAAATAATATACGCAGACTTGTTTCATATTCTAATTTTCAAAAGGAATTAAAAGCAGTTCCAAATTGGGCAAGTTTTAAATTAGATGAAAAACTACACGCTATTAATTCTAAATATCCATACTTAATGGACTTGATTACCGCTATTTTCGTAAGCCACGTTAAGATTTTAGCATGTGTTAGACTAAAGAGTGATGATAAATCTGTTAAAATAAAAGTACCAAATTTAAATACATTTTTACATAAGATACTTATCAATTGTTCAGAATGTATTTATTACATCCCCGATACAATAGAAGACAGTAAAATTAAAATACTTGAAATAATAAATACATCTATAAACGAAACAATAGCAAATCAAATACCTATAGAATACATTCTAAATGAATATCTATCCGGTGCTTTTAACGAAGAAGAATCGACTTATCCTGATAATGAAGAAATATTAGAACAAGAACCTGACTTAAACGAATATTCCGATGAAGAAGTTGACGAAGATGCTGACGTTAAGAAAAATATACCCATAATACCCATCCAGAAGCCTATTTCTAAAAAAATAGAACCAGGTACATTAAAAGACGAATTACCGTTTAATAGACCAGAAGAAGATCCATTAGAACCAGAATCAGACCCGGAGGCAGAAATTGAAGATTTTAAAGATCTTAAAAACAAGAAAGACAGTGCATTTAAGATAAATAAACAAGAAGAGATAGAAGATGATTCTGATGAAGACGTTTCTGATGATGAAGAAGATAAAGAACCCACGCTTTTTTAAATAGTTTAAATTCTTTTATAATTATTATAGATGTCTTCTTTAAAAGAAGTTATAAATGTACAAAAGAGACAACTCGCGCGTTATGCAGCCCTTAAACAAGATATTTTAACTAGACTTATTGAAAAAATCACGCACTTGGCAAAACATAAAGAAATGCGATGTGTCTACACGGTTCCTTCTTATATTTTCGGCGCCCCTGCATATAACGTAGCAGATGTCACTGCGTTTCTTTACTATACATTTAAAAAAGAAGGGTTTTGTACAGTCATATTAGGCAATGATAAGATTTTTATATCATGGGACATAAACGACATTAACGGTGTTAAAAAGCCAAATAAAAAGAAAAATCATTTTGTAGATATAAAACCTCTTATTAATATAAATAAGTAATGGGTTGTTTATTTTCTTGTTTTCGAGGCAAACAAATGTATGAAAATTTAGAACTTTCTAGAAGTATTATCCATTATGATCAAACTAACGAATATTATTATTCTAGTGATGAGGATTTTGAATATTTTCCTAATTTTGGAAGAGTTTATAGAAGAAGAATATATATCGGAGATTAATACATTTAAAAAATAAAACTATATGATTAATAATCATGATTATACTTTCTTTCGACATTGGTATCAAAAATTTAGCATACTGTATGTTAGACTCTGAAAGTAAATGTATACTCGATTGGAATGTCTTAGACTGCAGTGGAGAAAATGAAACACTAAGAGTTATACAAGAAATAGATTCACTAGAATATTTAACTGAAGCTGATATAGTTCTTCTAGAAAAACAACCCTCTTTCAATCCGAAGATGAGAAACATATCAACTGCATTATATGTATTTTTTATACTTAGAATGAAGCACGAGCTATGTAAAAATTGTAAAGTGATATTTTATCCCGCTAAATATAAGCTCAAGTGCTGTGATACTAAGATAGAACATAAAAGCAAAGATAAATATAGACAGAATAAAAATTTAGGAATTGTTCACACAAGAGAACTAATAACAACACATGAAAATTTTTTTGAAAAACATAAAAAGAAAGACGATCTTGCAGATTGTTATCTTCAAGCTATATCTTACATTAAATTTTTTATGAATTCGAATGAACAAAAAACTGTAGCGTGATAAGGTATGCTTCTAAGAAGGTATATACTAATTCCTCTGTAATAATCTATAATTTTCATATTTCTAATCGGATCAGCATTTCTTAGTTTAGTTCTAATTGTATCAATTGGATAAAACACACAACTTGAGACTGTTTTTGATATAGCAGTATTTAAAAATGTATTAAATGTAGAATTATTTGATCTATCTTTAAGATATTCGTATAGAGGAACTTGAATTGTAAAAGTTAAATTTATGATATATGTAGGCAAAAGACCTCTATAATATTTATAAAAAGTCATATTTTTTAAAGTTTTTTCAGTTTGTAACCTCTGGCGTAAAACCCAAAAAGGTGTAGTAAATGTACTTGCAGTACAACAAGATACATAAGATGCAATTGGCTTTGGTAAATTACTATCTTTGAGTTTTTTATAAAACGGGAAATAAATTGTCCAAAAAGAAGGTACGGCTATTATGCCATAACTTATTCCTCTGTATAAATATCTTATATTGAAATGTATTTTATTATTGAGTTGATAATTTACCCGAAGTGTATCAAGAGGGTTACAAATTATAGTTGAAATTATTCCGGCTCCAAGAGCAGGTATAACTTCTTCCATTTATAATAAAATAAAATATATTTTTATATTAATATACTAATGAATACTTTTTTAATTTATATCGGGGTAGCTATTGCTATTCTAGTTGGTATGATATTTGTATTTAAACCCGAGTTTTCAATGATAACTGGAACAAAAAATTTAAATTCCAGAATAATGTCCATTACACCGTCGGGTGATTTAGTTTTATCTGATAATACTGTTAGCAATATAAACTTTTATATAGAAAAAATGAAAACAGACTTAGGAACGCAAATAGAAGAAGCTGTTAAGAAAGAAAAGGGCGAAAGAGAACAGGCTATTAATACTACCAATGGCAATTTATCTAGTCTTGTAAATGATGTTAAAAATAATTATGTAAGATACGAAGATGAGATGCAAATAGCAGGAACATATGGCTGTGGTACATATCGAAACATAAGTACTTATGTACGAGGGCACTCTAACCTCGTCGGCATGGCTCCGGAAGATAATGATCCAAACACAAGATTTGTTATAAGAAAACGATGCGGGGGATGCGATACCAAGAGCGGCGCCAGAAATAAAACCCTCAATGTACAACGTGGAAACAAGGCGGCCCATGGCTGCGCAGGTTTCTAAACGCCTACTTTAGTAACCAAAACAATAATTAATAATCTATAATTTATCATTGTTTGGGTTCAAATCACTTATTATGAATATGTTCATAAATTAAACTTGCTACACGCGCATTTTTAAATGTTCCGTATGTATGATCCTGTAAAAAATATAACATTCGGTCTATCTTTAAAAACTGAGATTTATTAATTTTTAGTAAGGTGGGTTTAAAATTATTTGGTATAAACTTTTCGATTTCAGACAAATTTTGTTTTCTGTTCTTAGTTATGACTGAATTTTTAAATATGGTGTAATAAATTGATAAAAGTAGATCTGTAAATATACTTTGGCAAAAAGAATCTTGAAAGCCTCTTTTACATCTTTTAGAAATGGTGTTTTCAATTCCTCTCGATATATCACTGGATGACATAATTTTATTATACATCTGCTGTCTCATTTTGTCTACTATTTCTTGAGTTGCTCCAAAGTAAAATTTATTACTACCATATTGATCTGAAATATAAAAACTTTGATCTGTTTGGGTTGTTTTAGAAATATCTACACAACTTGTGTTATAGTAGTTTACAAGTAAATTGTACATTATTTGCGGAATAGGTGTATTTACAGCCCCTCCGGTTGCCCACAACCTTAATCTTCCATCGTTATGAATTCCATAATGATAAGAATAATCATTTGGTCTAACAGATAATGGTTTATACCTCAATGTAGAATGAGCTCCTCGTGGGTGATAACTACAGTGTATTACCCAACTTCCATCCCCGTAAGGAACTACTTCATCTTGAGTTGATTGTCCAAATTTTGTTACATTTACTCTTTTCATAGGACTTCTTTTTTTCTTTGTGCATCTAGATTTTCTTTGAGCCTTGTTTAGACTCTGAACAAGTTTTGGAGTCTTAGAATCTACGCGTTTACTAGGTCTACAATAGGCTATTTTGGCGGAGGTTTTACGACCGCATGATTTTCTTTTAGGCCACGCACAAGCATCTACCCATTTCTCTTTGTACCATCGTCCTAGATTAGTTTTACCTTTTCCACCGGTGTATTTACCACCCTTTGCTTTATATTCCCTGACTAAACGACCAGAATCGTAAGCACCCCATCTACGTCCCCTGATAGACCTTTTAATTTTGGCTTTTATAGACATATACAATTTCTTATTCACTACATTACCTGGGGCGCCACTAGATTTCCCAAAAGAATTTCGAGAAGGCCAGTTTGTTTCCCAATAAATATGTGCTTCTCTCCAGAAACTATGATATCTATTGATGCTATGATATCTATCAAGATGTGATACATAATTATCTCTTAAATCTTCTAGAATACCAGGGGGTATTCTAGAAATAGGGAATCTTGATTTAATTAAAATTGCTATTAAAGAACTTGCTATGTCTTCTACATCTTCACTGTGTATATCAAGAGGACTGTCATCATATTCCGTGGCGATTCTAAATTTAGAAAGATACTCTCCTACCATAGAAGTAATATCTCTAGAAGACTTTTGTCTTTTAAAAAAAGACGCACTAGGTAATTTAGCAAGCCTCCTAAACCAATTCCCCATAAAACCAGGATTTGTATGATCCATCTCGGTTGCTACATGGGGTTCTCTTTTATAATCATCGAACCATTGATCATAATTTATTTGGGTACTCGAAATCGAACCACCGCGCTGCCGGCTGCGGCGCTCGTATTCAATGTAATATCTTTTTACATGATCTAAAAATTCTTCCATTAATTTAGATGGCCATTCTCTACTTCGGATGCTTTTTTGAAGTTTGCTTGTAGATAATTCTCTTTGTATTAAATCTTGTACATCACTTGGTAATTTATTTAGATATGAATTGGGAATATCAAAATCTACAAGTGCTCCGAATCTGCTTAATTTTTTACTACCTGTTATTCCCTTTGGGAATTTACCTGTTTTGTTGTATACATTAAGTCTACGCTTGTAATCAGTGAGACTAGCTTTTAAGGTTGGTTTATTCCATAAAATGTACATACTTAAATAACCAGGTTTCATTGGATCGTTTGTGCGGAGATCTTTTTTGTGACGAGAAATGTATCTTTCTCTTCGTTCTAGATCCTTATGGATTGTGAAATCTGACATACCGGCTGCTCCAAATTTACGAATGTATGTTTTACCATTTTTTTCGAATGTAATTTCGTATTTTTTCTTACTAGATTTAAGTTTTTTAAAATTCTTTACCTTTAACATATTGATAATAAGCAATATTTTAATAAGCATTAAAAAGATTATTTTTAGAGTACGTATATTTTTCTCTCAATCCAAAAATTTTTAATAGCATTTCTAAAGTATAATTTTCTTCTTGCCAAATTAGGTCTTTTATGAAATACAAATGCTACACTCCATCTGTCATAAAATCTACCCCATTGATACCAGGGACTTCTTTCGGGTGTAAGACTTGACCACGAACATCTCCACGGTGGAATTCTTCCCGCTTCAATATAAGTTCGCCATGATGGAAGCGACCATTCAGGTCTTAATATTGTTACTATATTTGATACAAAATCTATATCATCTGACATAGGAAAATAACCAAATAAAACATTTCTCCAGATATATCCTCTACTAATTTTTTGAATATAAATAACAGCTTTCTTTTCTCTAATGTATTTGGTAAAAACTCTCTGTATAATTCTACAGTAAGAAACATATGGTGTAAAATTTACCTGATTACTATTCTTATAAAGAAGAATTAAAGATGATTTATGGGCTAAACAAGGAACAGACATATTAATTATTCTTTATAAATATCATAAATATATTAATTAATTTATTCTTAGTCGCGATTTATTTTAAAGGTGTTCAAAAAAAGGTCTTAAAAAATTATATATTATTAACCAATAAAATACTGTAACAATAGTTATTATTATAGCTTTTCTCAAGCTTGGTACTTTACCGTCAAAGAAAAATGCTAACGCAAGAGTTATAAATATGTTTTCTATAACGTCTTCTATGACAACGTGATACCCTTTTTTTAATTTATTAACCATTTATTAATATTAAAAGATTTTAATTATATAATAAACTATTATAATGATAATTATCAATAACAACGGCTTTAATAATGTATTTAGTGTAAATATTCCTTTGCTTTTATATTTTTTTTTATCTTCTGGGTATAATTTAAAATAAAATGATGACACATTTTCACAAACATTTTCCATTGAGGTAAATTGATATATATTATTACCGTTATGAGGACCAACCCAGTAAAGATTTTTAAATTTAGAATTTACAGGAAAAGAATCTATATAAGTTGTTTTGTTTGTTTTCATAAAGGGAGTGTCATCTGTAATCCATTGATTGTTTTTATATTCAACCCTTTTATTTAATATTAAAACAGGAGTTTGTTTAATTTTAAGTAAGGAATTTATTTGTCTATAAGCTTCGTTCATCAATTCTTTTTTATCTATTGTCTGGTTAGCGGTTTTATTTGTAAAGTTAGATTTAGTATCTAAATTTACTATAAGAGCAGATATTAAAGTATTTGTTTTATTTCCCATTTTTTCATCAAAATAATCTGACATTACTATCCACGCTATACCCCATTCTCCAAAGCCATTTCCCCACACGTCCGGTATATCAATTTTATTCTCGAAATGTAATGTAAAAGATATGTAAGGTATATAACTGTTGTTAATAACGTAATTATTTATTTCTGATATTGAATTGAAAAATGAATATTTTAATGTATTAGATTCTTTAAATAATTTTGCACTATGAAGAGGAGGAGTTGTTATAATTAAAGAGTCTGATTTATATTCATTATTATTAGTTTTAATAATATAACCAGAATTATCCTGTTCTATAGTCTTAACGTCTTTGTTATATAATATTTTAACGCCTAATGATTTTAATTTTTTAATAACAGGAGGCCATAGCCATATATCATTCGGTACATTAGGTTCGACTATTTTATAAAATGCATTTTGATTAAAAATAGAAAAAAAGGCACTTGCCGAATAAGTCATAGATGTTGCACCGTCTGTAAGTGTACATAGTTTATTTATATAGTCCTTAGCCTTTTTGTTAAAATTAGGGAAAACATCATTTACTGATAATCTTTTAAAATAGTTGGGATAAATAATAAATATAATGTAGTTTATAAAAATTTGAGTTATTTCTAATATATTTGCGGATTTAAATAACCCTTGTATTCCGACAACAAAATCATATTTATAGTCTTTCATATTATCTCTAAAATTTATATCACAAAGTTCTAACAACCTTTCAAATTTAAAATAATTCGTTAGATAAATTCTGGGACCGTGTTCAGAAAAACTTTTATCATATCCAACCCTATCTACTCTATGAGAACCTCCAAGTGTATCCCATTTTTCTAATATAGTAATATCATTATTTGTATCTTTTTTTGCAAGAAGTAGCGCTGTAAATATACCAGATGGTCCTCCCCCGATTATAGTATATTTCATCTTATATAACTATATTAAATGATTTAAAATGCAAAAAAATACATCAAAGTGCGAATACGGCTTTTATTGGGTTTTAAATTTCCAAAGATGTAAAACGCCTATTATATTTTTAAGTATATTTATTGATTATATTCGGACATAAATAAGAATCTTTGCATACTTTTCTAGTATTTCCTAGTTCGTTTGCAGTGTAATCTATTCCTTTTAATAAATTACTTTTTCTTTCTTTTTCAGTAGTTCCTCTTTTAAGATTATTCATAAATTTACTGAAAATTTTATTTGCGCAATAAGTCCTAATGTCTTTACAAGTTATATTAGTTTGAATTTTTGTTTTTAAGAATTCATTTAAATCACTAGAATGTACTCTATTAGAATTTACATCATAAAATAAATATGGACCTTTTATTCTAAGAACCCTGTTTATAAAGCATATACTGTCATGATTACTTATTATCTTATTATGTAAGATACCTCTTTTACCTATAAAAGATAGCGTATTATTTTTAAAGTGAGTTTTAAGTAAAGTACATATTCCGTAAGTTCCATTTTCTTTTTTATAACTATCGTTTCCAACCCGTATACACAAATCTTCCATAAGCTTAATTACATTTGCTATTACGCATTCCCTTGAAAGATCTTTTTTTGAAATGTAATGTTTTATGATTCTAGAGTACTTATTATAATTAAATGAATTCATTTTATTAAATTTGTTTTTCTTAGATTTTTCTATGAAGTCTTTGTTGTATACGTATTGTTTTCTACCTTTAGAATCATAACCAGTTGCTTGTATTTTAGCTTTAGATGATTTGTCTATTTTAACATTCGACCACATAGGAGGTATTTTAAGATTTTTGATTCTTTGTAAATCATCTTTAGTAGCTCCTTTATAACCAAACTTGTTGTTTACAATGTGTCTAGTTATGTAAGACATTTAATTTAAATGTATATTTTAATATATTATTTAAAGCATAAATTTATACAAATCGATACATTTCTGATGAGGATTTAGCTTATTTTTACAATTATATAAAGATATTATACATTAATTAGTAAATGACAAATTGGGACATTCTGCTTTTAGACAAATCCGGGTCTATGATAGACAATAAAACTGATCTAATTGATGGTTTTAATGAACTCATAAATGAACAGAAAAAAGAAGAATCTGACAATTTATTTACAGTCTTTACTTTTAATAACGAAGTTGAACTTTTAAAAGAGGATAAATTTCAAAATTTTGAAGAAATTGACAACACTTCTATAATCACAAAGGGAACAACAGCGTTGTATGATGCAATTGGAAAAGCTTATGATACGATTCTTGAAAATAAATTGTACACAAATATTACATTAACTGTTATAACAGATGGTCTAGAAAATAGTAGTAAATTTTACACAATTGATATGTTAAATGATAAAAAGAAACAAATTGATGAAAAATATACAATTAAAATGGTATTTATAGGAGCTGATATATCATGTATAACCGAGGAGTATATTGCACTACACGCGTCTCAAAGTGTAGACTGTTCAGGAAATATACATAGAGCTCTTAGAATCGCATCTAGAACTATGTCTAGCCAACGAGAAGGAATTGAATATGAACCAGAAGAGACTATTCAGGTAAACCCGGTAACGCCGTTGATTATGAAAAGAAGTAGATCTTGTAATTCAGCGGAGGCACCAAAACTTAAAAGATGTAAAACAATTTGTAAAGATTAGACATCAGTAATATTTGATAATACTCTAAAAGTATTATGATTTATAGGAACATATACCTCTTTGTTGTTTTGTATTAATTTCATTATTCTTTTTTCGTATTTTTTAAATTTTTTATTCTTTCTTCTTGTTGCGCGATCTTCTTCTATAACTAACATTTCAAATTGTACATCATTGTATTCATTTTCTGCCTCGTCGTATAAATCTTCTATTTCTTCTGATATTATATTTCTACAAAATGGACATTCATTTTTAGTTAATCTATCATTGCAATTTGTACAAATAAAATGTATACATGGAAGAAAATTAATACACTCTATGGTCTTGTTATTCATGCATATACCGCATTCAAAAAGTAATGTAGATGTTTCCTCTAAATCCATTTAATTAAATCAAATTTATTTATTTTAATTAAATGAATATTTTATAAATAACGTTGTGTTTATAACTCCTAGGAGTTTAGTTATGATTAGTATAGACTAATTAACATTTCCACTTAAGATTACAGTTTGTGCATGTTACGTATGTAGTCATTGGTTCATCAGCACTTCTAGTTTGCATCTGATAATATACAGTTTTCATTGACTTACATCTATTACATTTGAACATACCATCACCAACTGGGACTTCTTGTTTAACTATTGCTCGATTAAGGCTCTTTGTTTTTAGAGCTTCCCAAACATCTGGATTAAGTTCTTCTCTTGTTAATTTAACGAGTGTATATGATTCTAAAATACCGTCTTTTATTTTTTCTTTTAAAACAGGGGCATTTGTCGTGTAACTAATATTAGCCAAAATTCTTCTTGCATCAGTTGAATATTTTTTAAGAAAATTTGGATCAGACCATTTTAGGGGATATTTGTTTTCTTTGCAAAACTCTATGGCAGAGTTAAAAACACCTTTTTCCATGTTTAAAATTATAACACTATCTTCTTCGAGTTGCATATGTTTTGCTGCATTCTTTTTGAATATATCTCGACGAAAAGCCATGTTCATATATATTAATTATATTATATACTTTTAATATAATTAATTTTATGTAATTTTTAAATAATGTACAAAATTGTAAATTAACCTTCTTAGTGAGTAAATTATAATTAAAAAAAATATTTATATACAATTAAATGGATGAAAACGAAGAAAAAAGCTTCCTGGATTACTTACCAATTGTAATTGGAATTTTATTAGTCATAATCGCTATTTATATGCTTATACCTGCAAGCAAAAACCCGAGTCCAAATTATCAACCAATGAATATATTTGGAGAACAAGAATACAACATAGCAAGTGCTTTTGGGATAGCAAAATAATTACAAAAAAATAAAGTATTTAAAAACAAATTCAATAATTTCATAAATACAAATGATTAGGCGACTGTTTTTAGACGAGGCTTTTAACCAGGCACTGAAGTCAGATATGAATTTTAATCACGGATGTGTTGTAATCTATCGAGGAAAGATAATTGGAAAAGGTTACAACACGTACATTAATTCTAATTGCTATGATAATAAAGCCTCTTTGCATGCAGAAGTAAGCGCCATAAATGATGCACTTAAAAAAATATCTGCAGAAGAACTTAAAAAATGCAAACTCATCGTAATTAGAATTAATAATTTTGGAGAACGTCTAAATTCAAGACCATGTTGCAACTGTACAAATTATATTAATAAGTTCCGCATTAAGAAAGTTTTTTACTCTTGAAAAACATACATTTAAATATCAGTTATCCTAATTATTCATTGCTTATATAATAATAAATTATATTTTCATTTGAAACACTTACATTTAAAATTTCTAGTTCGAAAGGTGTAGTTATATTGTATATCAATTTTTTTTTCATAAGAGTATTATAATTTTCTGTATTTATAAATATATTATTATCATCTAAAATCATTATTTTACCGGGGCCGTGATTTATTTTTTTATCACCTAATACAGAATATTTATTAAATTTATTTTTATCAAATTCGGTGTCTACATTTACTGGTTTGTCATTTTTTTCTTCCGATTTAAATTCTGACATTAAAGATTTCGTAAATACGTAAAGCTCTAATAATATTATAAATACTACTATTGATAAAATTATATACATCGTAATCCAGATATACAGTTTGTACATTTTATTTTTACCTAAAAATTACACAAAATTAATTAACTTAAAGACATTTCGTATATAATAGTATCAAAGAAACCGTAATGGCCCACACGATTGTACTACCGAATGAATTTGAGACTGATGCGATTAACTTTTTGCCACCCAAGCAGAATAAACTAGGTGGGCAGAGCGTTCTTGTAAATTACAATCCAGCTTCAAGTGAGCGCGGCGGCGCATTTATTCTACAGACTTGCCGAGTTCGTATTCCATTTGGTATTGATTCGTCTAAGCCCGAAAATGGCGGACCAGTAAGGTATCATGTTTCGCTATCAATGGCTAATGATGAAACACAGAACGAACAACTCAAGCAATTTACACAGAATATTCGAACTATCGATCAGAAGGCTAAGATGCATCCACAGGAACAATCTACTTGGTTTGGAAAGACGCTAAGCGAGGAACTTGTTAAGGAGTTTTACAAGTCTGCGGAAAAGTTTCCAAAGGATCCTAAGTGGCCATCGACTCTTAAGGTAAAGCTTCCGTTTGATAAGAACGGAACTCCTCAATTTGTTCTTTACGACGAGAATAAGAAGCCCATTGAGATTGTAGACGCAGACGGTAATGTAAATTCGTCTGCAATTCCCAAGGGTTGTGAAGCTGTATGTCTTGTCCAATCTACCGGTGTTTGGTTTGTAGGAAAGACACAGTATGGTGTCGGATATAAGCTACTTCAAGCAAAGATTTACAAGAGCAATAAGCTTTCTGGATATGCAATTGTAGACTCGGAAGATGAAGCCGTTGGTGAACAGGAGGATGAAAATGTAGAGTAAATCGTTTAAAGAAATAAAATATTATATAGTGTAAGTAAGTAAATGAATGACCTTGAACACTCCAAGTTTATTCAAACAATAATCAATAACCCAGATATACTAAAAAAAATACTAGAAAAAGATAAAGCATTGTCTAACATGATTAGTGATATGATTATTAGTGATATGCTTAAAAATGATAAATAAAAATAAATGTTTTTCTCTTCGGAGAACCAAAAAATACTTTAATCAATACACTCCTCCATAGCTCAGTTGGTTAGAGCGTGCGGCTGTTAACCGCGAGGTCTTCGGTTCGAACCCGAATGGAGGAGTATATTGATTATACCTTAGCACGGGTTTTAAAATATAATACAGTCAAGCTTCCATGGTCTAGCGGTCATGACAGTAGACTTTGAATCTACTGACCTCGGTTCGAATCCGAGTGGAAGCTTAATTGTATTCAAATTTAAAACAATGTAAAAATTACTAAAAAATAATTAATTTAAAAAAGCTATTATATATAACAACGTATACAAATAGTGCAAAGATGGATTACGACAGTGATTGCTCGGAAACATATGCTGAACTTTCAGATGAAATTCTTGTAGAACTCAAAGAGAATTCCCAGCTTGAAAGTATTTTTTTATTTAAAGAGACTATCTCAAATGAACCAGAATTTACAGGAATAAACAATATTTCTTCTTATGAGATATTGACTATCTTTACAAATCCAAAAAAAACTAAAGCAAAGTGGAATTTAACAGAATATCAATTAGAACTTTTTAAGAACATTTGCTATGAAATTTTTGATAATGTTTATCCAGATGAATACTATAACAGGGTCTCAGAACAAATATTCTCAAAGATTTATGTTTAAAATATCTTTGATTTCATAGACGGATTTTTTTTATAAAAAGTTTCTATTTTGTTTGATTCTGACGAAATTAAAACAGTAGATAAACCAGATTTTTGAGATAAATAAACAAGTGTGAATTTTTTATCATTTATTTGTTTAGCTATATAATAAAGTATACCATATAATTCTTTATCTTTTAATGGACTGCTTAGGTAGTCTTTAAGGTCACGTTTAATCTTATTTAGCCTCTTTGTTATTCCTTCGGGAATTTGTATATCACTTGTAGTCCCTATTGGTATTGATATATATTTTTCGAAAGTTGTACCATTAAATATGTCTTTCATTACAAAATTATAAGAATAAGCTTCTCCTATTTGTATGTCAAATATAGAAACCAATTTTTGAATATTAATTTGAAGTTTATTATAAACCATTGGATAATAAATAGACCATAATGCAAGAGCTTGTTTTTCTTTACCTCTTAAATCTGGTTTAATTTTAATTAAATTGTACCATATAGAAAGAATCTCATTTCTTACTCTATCAAATGCAATAGGATTATATTTTGCAGAAAGCGTATCTAATGTGTCATTTATTTTTTTTAAATTATTGCTAATTCTTAATTCTTCTGGGTCATTATTAGACCATGTATTTATTTTAGAAAGATCTCTTTTAACTTCTTTTCCATCTTTTATAATAGTAACAAATGTTGTACCAGGTTCTATAAATGTATTCTTTGAAAAATTTATTTCCTGTTTGTATGTTTTAAATGGATTAAAATTAACAGATGTATCTGTTGCTCCGCATTCTTGACAAATACTTTCATGGTTAGAATAAAGAATAGAACTTGATTTACAGAGTTTGCAAGTATCATGACTTCTTAATGAAATATCAATTGGTTCTGTTTTAATTTCTTCTTTTATAAACCCTTGTTTCTGAAGACAGTTTATTAAATATTGTCTGCGATCTTTTACATTTTTGATGTTATCAACTTTCCTTTTTAGAAGTAATGCCGTAAGTTGTTTTGACATTTACATTATAGAAATATTTTAATTCATTCTGTTTAAATTAAAATAATTATATTTTGTAATGCATTCAATTTATCCCACCACGGTGTTATAGTATGTGTGCCCGCTATTATTAAAATTGAATGTAAGTTTGATGTTGATCAAGTTTTTGTTCAGTGCGAGCGGTACGGGCCACACACCAGGGGGCGCGCTTCGCACAGCAGGTCGGTCACTGGCCGTATAGCCGTTCCACCAACCGGCGGGGATCTGAGGCAGCGGGTTAGTGCCAGTAGATTGATACCAAGGCTTCGATTTGGCCCAGTTCATTATCATGTCCGCCATTTCTTGTGTATCGCTAAGGCTGGGGTAAAACTCCTCAATGCCATCGCCTCCGCCTCCAGTCGGCAGCTCCTGCCACACAGTGATATCGTATTCTGGTCCGGACTCAACTATCTGAAGTTGAAATGGTATATCCTGTATCGATTGTCCATTCGGATCCAGATTACCTGTTACCACCTCGCGTTGTATTATTGCTTTCCCTGGCATATTTTAAAATATAATATATATTTTATATTTTATAATATAACATATAAAAATCTAGGACTTAATCCTTTAAACAAATATAATTGGTGTCAGTTGTTATTGCGATTGGCTAGGCGATTGGCCATCCGGTATTATCAAACTGGAGCGCAATTTTTATGCTGCTTATATTTTTCTTTAGAGCGTCAGCACCGGTCCAAGTTACGGGCGACGTCGACGAGCTATAACGATACCATTCCTTATTAGCTATGTAATAAGCGATTAAGTCGGCCAGTTCCTCGGTGTCCTGCGGGGTAGGGTAGTGTACGAAGCCGGGGCTGGGGGTGGCCGCAGCCTGCGACCCTCCGGCGTGGAGCGTGTGGGGAGTCGGCGGGTTAAAATCAAAAGCATTAAGAACAAATGGTATATCATTGGCGCCGTCGCCCACTTCGCCGCCGAGCCCGTCCGCTGGACCATCCTCGCCAGCACCTTGCCTCCAAGGCGTCTTTGTCGAATGGATTACTGATACAGAAGTCATATTTTAAAATATATAAAATATAATATATTTTATAATATAACATATAAAAATGTACGACTTAATAATTGAAGCAGTTATAGTTGGTGTCATGACTATTATATTTGGTAACGTTAGCGGAATTTTAATAAGTCCTTTGTTCAAGGTAAATCTTCCAAAAGTTTGTAGCACATGGAATAAATTTTATACAATGGAGATTACTTTGTTTTTAACTGGTGTTTTAATCCATTTATTTTGCGAATTTTCGGGTATAAATAAATGGTATTGTAAAAACGGTTTCGCGTGCATGAAATAAAACTACTTTATTGAAATTAAGATGCATGAAATTTAAGTACTATGTTTAACCTAACAGATTCTATATTACTATGTTTATCTTCTCCAAGATAATATTTTAATAAACGATGAATATGATTTCCTAATATCTCCGCTTGATGCTCATTAATCGAGCCTTCTCCTTCGTTTGGCGCGAACATATTCGCGCTGCCACCTGGTTCGCTATAAGGTGTTGTTCCCCAGCTAGTCATCGGAGGATCCCAGCTAGTCATCGGAGGATCAGTGTCGGGCGATGGTGTGGCCCTGGTCTCGATAGATTTTATATGAATTTCCCAAGGTGCCCCATCCGTGTCGCCAGCATCTGTCCAGGCAATGCTGTTTAGGGGTAAGGGCTCCGGGGTGCCAATCGCGAGCCGATCACTTACCGCCGCGCTTGTGCTTGTAAATCCGCGCATAGTCTGTGTATTTTCAATGTAGGTGGCTCCTGACATTTGTCTTAAAATAAATATTTTTTTATTAAATTTAATCATATTCTTAAAAAATCTGGTACATCTTCACTCACTTGTCAAAGAACTTCAAAAACTATTGAATGGACGCGGTGACATCAGATTTAAGTGCTATGTTTAACTTAACAGATTCTATATTACTAACAATATATTGAGCGCCCAAATAATATTTTAATAAACGATGAATATCATTTCCTAATATCTGCGCTTGGACCTCATTAATCGAGCCTTCTCCTTCGTTGCCGCCGTTCAAGTTGCCGCCGGGATCGCTATAAGTCGATATTCCCCAGTCCAATCCTGAGTCTCTCAGGATAGATTTTATATAAATTTCCCAAGGTGCCCCCGTCGTGTCGCCAAGATCTTTCCACTCGTTTATGGGCCCTCCATCCGCGTACGGGCGGTCGATCCATTCTTCCATCGCGAGCTTCTGCTCGGGCAGTGGCCCCGTAAGTCCTCGTATAGTCTGTGTATTTTCACTGCTCCAAGAGGTGACGTCCTGCATTTGTCTTAAAACAAATATTTTTTTAATTAAATTTAATCATATTCTTAAAAAAATATGGTACATCTTCACTCACTTGTCAAAGAATTTCAAAAACTATTGATCGGGCACGGGTGCAGATTTAAGTACTATGTTTAACCTAACAGATTCTATGTTACTAACTTTATATCTATCTTGCAAATAATATTTTAATACACGATGAATATCGTTTCCCATTGACTCCACTTTTATAAAATTAATCGCGTTAGCCCAGGAGTACGGTAAGCTATAAGTCGATGTTCCCCAGTCCGATGCCGAGTCTCTCGCGACAGATTTTATATGAACTTCCCAAGGTGCCCCTGTGTCAGAGCCAAGGGCTTGCCAGTGAAGCTCTCCGTCAGTCGAGTTGGTTGTATGTCCTCGCATAGTCTGTATATTTCCACTATGGTTGACTGTTGACATTTGTCTTAAAACAAATATTTTTTTAATTAAATTTAATCATATTCTTAAAAAAATCTGGTACATCTTCACTCACTTGTCAAAGAACTTCAAAAACTATTAAGCGGACGCGGAGACATCAATCAGATTTAAGTAATATGTTTAACTTAACAGATTCTATATTACTAACTTTATATCTAGTTTGCAAATAATATTTTAATACACGATGAATATCGTTTGCTAATGCCTCCGTCATGTGGTAGGTGAAGGGCGCGTTGACCCCGGCGCTATAAGTCGATGTTCCCCAGGCCGATCCTGAGTTTCTCGTGGTAGATTTTATATAAATTTCCCAAGGTGCCCCTATGTCAGAGCCAAGGGCTTGCCAGTGAAGCTGCGCGTCACTAAGGTTGTTTGTATATCCTCGAATAGTCTGTATATTTCCACTATGGTTGGCTGTTGACATTTGTCTTAAACAAATATTTTTTTAAATTAAATTTAATCATATTCTTAAAAAAAATCTGGTACATCTTCAAGCGGCGGCGAAGGGTGGTTCGCCCCAAAACACGCCGCTTCCGATGTCATCATATTTAAGTGCTATGTTTAACTTAACAGCTTCTATATTACTAACTATATATCTACTTTGCAAATAATATTTTAATACACGATGAATATCGTTTCCTAATGCCTCCGCATCCGCCTGATTAATCGTGGGCACCGGGTCGGTCGACGTGTTGCCCAATGCGCCATAACTCGATGTTCCCCAGGCCGATCCTGAGTCTCTCGCGTCAGATTTTATATAAATTTCCCAAGGTGCCCCTATGTCTCCGAGCAGATTCTCTTCGCCAATGAACGCGCCAGCGGGCATCGTGGTCGCCTCAGATATTGTACGTCCTCTCATAGTCTGCGTATTTTCACTGTAGGTGACTGACATTTGTCTTAAAATAAATATTTTTTTTTTAAAATTTAACAATAAAGAGCCCACGCGGGGAATCGAACCCCGAACCTTGGGATTAGAAGTCCCACGCGCTATCCAATTGCGCCACGTGAGCTCTTTATTGTTTTAATCAGCGTTATTAATCATATTCTTAAAAAAATCTGGTACAACTTCTACATTTTTAACAAAAGATGGACACAAATTATTGATTGTTTTTTGGTCTGCGTATTTAGACCCTAAATGTAACCAATTTATGTATTTATTTGCATATACAACCGCTGTCTGTTCTCCGAGATACTTTACATTATAATTATAATACATCGCTAAGATATAATTATATTTATATCCTATGTATTTTTTACAGACTTTATTTATGGCATTTTTTAAGCACTCTTTGGGTTGCGAACTACACGCTTCTTCGCAGGAGGCTTTGTTGGCGCCTTTGGGGCATCTTCTACGGTGTCTGCATCCGGTACAACGGGCGTGGTGGGCGCAGAAGATTCTACTGGATTCGTTAGCGCCTTCTTTTCCTTTTCCGACATTGGGTAATGAGGCTTTAGATAACGCTGAATATTGAAAAAAGTTACGGGCTGATCTGGATTGCGAAGAAGAGTCTTTAGACTCGTAGCTGCAACGGAACCGTCTAGAAGAATAAAGCGGCGATTCTCTGGATTCTGAAGATTGTTATCCTTGATGAACGCGTTAATAGTAGCAGTTACTTCCTGACGAGAGTGTTCAGTATCCGGTGGAAAACCAAGAAACTTACACAATTCATTAGAAATTGCAACTGGCTTCTGTAGAGCAGAAGGACGCTTTGGTGCATCCGGGTCTGCATCTGCAGCGGGGGACTTACGCGAACGCTTAGAACGAACGGACTTATTAACTTCCTTCTGGAGAACCTTCAAACGAGCGCTAAGACTCTTGGTTGTATCCATAAGAGCATTAAAATCCTTGATAAGGATATCGAACTTTTCGCTAGTGGTAGCAACTGGCTCCTCGGTAGTAGTCATTATTATAATTAATAATTAGGCTTTCTCTTTAAATACATTTATTGCGTGTACTATTATAAAATAATTAAAAGAAATAAAACATTTTAATTTAAATGTCTAACTTAGAGGATATTATAACTCGATTAGCAGACTTTATTAAGCGATATAAATGCATAAATTCAATTAAGATACATTTTACCCTCGGAAAGTATACTCAAGAGTTTGGGTTTGAGAAACACGTCTTTCAGTTTGAAAATTATATGAATATTATAAATTTACTTGAAAATTGTAATACATGGGAAGATACGTCTAAAACGGAAACTAAAAAAATTAAATCTGAACCTGAAAAAATTATAGATTCTTTAATTATAAAATGTCAAAATGGACCATACGATATTATAATTACAGCTCAAACTAAAGAAACAAATGAAATTTATATCTCGGAGGAATTTACTTGCGAAGAAAATATTTATAAACGCAAAAATCACTCTTTTCATGTATCTAAACAATCTACAAAGTCAGATGAAACATTTTATACAGCTTCCGTGGTGGCGGATATTCCAAATAAATATACAGATACTTATATAGCTCATTCTAGTCTTTTAAAAGTTACAGATCTTATACATGCATGTGAAAATAAAAAAGAAGAATTAGTTTTTATTATATTGTAAAATTACAAAATATTTATCAACTTAAAATTAAAAATTATAAATTACAAAAAGATGTTTAGTGATTTTAACCCAGTAAACAAATGCATAACAAGAGAAGACATTAATAAGATTACAGGATTTAATCCTATTAATGTTTTATACTATCAAAAAGCTTTTATACATAAAAGTGTACTAAGATTCATAACAGGCGAAAATTTAAGCTCTTCTTATGAGAGATATGAATTCTTGGGCGACTCTATTTTGAATCTTATAATAGCTAATTTTATTTTTTCAAAATACCCCGATAAAGAAGAAGGTTATCTTACTAGAATCAGAACAAAGCTTGTTAATGGTAAAACACTTGCATTTTTGGCTAAAAAAATAAATCTTAATCAATTTCTTATTATAAGTAAAAATGTCGAAAGTATCAATGGTAGAAATAACGACCGTATTCTTGAAGACATCTTTGAAGCTTTTTTATGTTCTATTAACATGGATTTAGGATATAAATACGCTGAAAATTTTGTATTAAGAATTATCGACGAATTTATTGATTTTAAAACATTGGAAGAGGATAATAATTATAAAGATATACTTCTTAGAAAATGTCAGCAAAGTCTTCAGATTAATCCAGAATATGAATTGATTTCTACAACTGGACCAGCTCATAAGAAAATTTTTACATCAAGAGTTATTATTAATGGAGAACGATATTGCACAGGAAGTGGAAATACTAAAAAAGAATCTGAACAAATAGCGTCAAAGAATACTCTTGAAAAAATATAACTAAACGCATGTCTATTTACCCTTTCCACTAATGTCTGAATCAGATATAAATGGAACATGACATAAAAGTGGATAAGAATGATGAATTTCTTTTTTATATTGTCTATACATATCAGTCATCCAACCATCAACAGCGCGAAATTTACGATTATTTTTCAAATATTCGTTATAATTATCTAATAATAATTGACAACCTTTTTTACTTATTATATACGCATGAGTAGTTCTATCACAATCCCAACGGTCCCATATTTTATAATCATACTTAACTATCTTATCTGTTACATGCATACAGTTAGTCATTCTATAATTTTCTTTAAATCTTCCTCCGATGTATATTATATTGAAATCTAAATTTGTATTAATTATATCGTTAAAATTTTTTTCAAAATCTTTTGAGAATATTGCATCATCTTCAAAAATAACAGAATAATTTGAGTCTTTTTGTTTTAATGTTTCTTCCCAGCATAATATATGGCTTATAAAGCACCCGGTGACTCCGTCCGCGCCATTAAAATTATTAGGAAAGGAGGTTAAGGTTTTTCCATCGCATGCTGTAAGTACTTTTATTTTTGAGGTATCTAATGGACATCTCTCTTTGAATAGTTTAAGTCTATCGGGTCTTCTCTTAAGATTAATAACGTACCAATTAAATTCAGACTCTGTATTATTTGTAGGTTCAAATCCAAATGGCTGAGATGCCTGGATCTCGTGGCAGATTTTTATGGAATTTTCTTTATTTTGCTCTTTTTCTCTAAAATTTATAGAACGGTCAGTTACTGACATTTTAATATTTAAAACATTTTAGTTTTAATAAATAAACACACTTTACGGGGATTAAGTTAAATAGCACCAGTGCTTCCAAAACCACCAGTACCTCTAGAGGTAACAACATCAACGTTATCTACTTGATATCTAGGAAGATTTCCGTCAAATGCCACAATTTGAAAATAACAACAGCCTTCTTGGAATAGAACGTCTGAATCGCCTATGTTATCTACTACTACCATAACATCTCCGCGATAGTTTTTATCTACAACACCAATTGAATTAGCAAGTCTAATATTAGTCTTAGAAATAGAACTTCTCGGAACTAGCATATAACCATGTGTTGGCTTTGCTTTGAAAGCTAGATTAATTTTAAATGAACGTGAATGAGCGGGTATTATAATAGAATTTTGCATAGGAATATCAAGCCCTACGTCTCCGTTTTTAGCGGCTTTAGTGTACGTCGGATGAACTTTCCAATAATGGTCGTTAGATGGATCGATTGTAAGGAAAAGCATTTTTTTTTATAAATATTTATAGATTATATTTTTAAACCATTTAAACATATAATCTATAAATATTTATAAATTATGAATACTCTTAGAAATTCAGCCAAGATGACAACTAGTGTAATGAGAAGATGTAATTTTTTAGATTTTCCAGACCAAGCTCGTTCTATTAAAGAGATGAATATTAGTCTATTAGATAAAATTAATTACATTGGTAATTCTGGTTTTGTTAAACTTGTTGATTGTATGCCAAGGGTAATTCCAAGTAATTGCTCTCATCTAATGTGCGATCATGCCATTGTCCAAGCTGCTCGCGTTTCATTTAACGAAGGTATCAAAACATGCGAAAAAGATATTAAACTCATTGATTTTTTGATTAAACATAAGCACACGTCTCCTTTTGAAATGGTTAAGTTTAAATTTCACATTAAAGCGCCTATATTTGTGCAACGTCAGTGGATTAGACATCGCATGGCTAATGTAAATGAAATTTCTGGTCGTTATTCAGTTCTTAATCCGGAGTTTTACGTCCCTGATAAAATTTATGATCAGGGTAAACTTAATAAGCAAATGTCGGGTAATGAAATTAAATGTAACGATACAAAACGTCTTTATACCGAATATATTAATAATTCGTATAGGCAATATAACACTTATAAAACGTTGATAGATCGAGGTGTTTCAAAAGAGATGGCTAGAATTGGTCTGCCTTTAAATATGTATACTGAGTTTTATTGGTGTATTGATCTACATAATCTAATGAATTTTATTAAACTTAGAGCCGCTGTTAATGCACAGCACGAAATTAAAGAATACGCTGATGCAATGAAAGAGCTTATTTCTGATCTATGTCCAAATACAATTAAATCATTTGATAAATACAATTAAAATACTAATACATTTGAAAAAAAATTAAATATATAAAGTTTTAATATTGTAAATATACTGTTTTTAACAATTGGAGAGTAATTAAATTCCTGTAAAAGCATTGATTCGAAATCTTTTTCTTTGGAAACTTTTTTAAATTTTGAATCTATATTTTGAGTTATCGTTTGACTTGGAGAGTAGTCAAAACTTTCAAACTGGATGTCCATATCTATTTGAAAATAAAGAAGTTTTAGTTTTAACATTAATCTCTTCATTATTTTCTTCTGATGGTCATAAAATTTCTTAATTATACTATGAAATAATCTATTTTCGTTCATTAAAACGTCGTTGAATCTTCTTTTTTCAAAAACTAACGTGTCTATACTTACACCTTTGTTAACTCTGATGTCGTCATCTTCTATTTCATATTTTTGTTCTGCAATATAAGTTGATATACATCTCATAATTGAAACTATTAAATTGTGAATACTTTTTATTTCATCAAATGAATATTTTTTATAATACAAATCTTTATAAGAAGTAAAATTTTTTTCGTAAACAAAGTCTTTAAATAATTCTGTTTTATCTATGTTCTGTAAATTATTAAGTATTTTCTTATAAAATTTATAATATTGTCCATACGTTTGATAAATAAAAATATCAAATAATGTTGAGTAATTATTTATATCTTTTTTTGTTAACTCAATTTGAAAAAATAAAGTATCGAGAGACATTAGATATTCTTTTGTTTTTGCAGCTTCTTTAAGATACTCTTTATATATATTTTCAAGATTGACACATTTACCTTCAATTTCCGTTATTATTCTGTGGATGTCGTTTTTAAAATCTTCTATTTCTATGAAATCGTTCAAATCATCCATTTATAATATATATTGTATAAATAATATTATAATAGATTATATAATATGACATCTGAATCTTTTAGAGAACATATACCGTGGGAAGGTCATCATGAAACGATTTTTGTAGATTGGGCTGACAAGGCAGCTTGTTATAAATGGATGCATAACAAATCATACCTTAAATATTCTGCAAGAAGAAACGCATTTACTATACCAGTAATTATAATGTCTACATTAACGGGTACTGCAAATTTTGCATTAGAAAGAGTACCTGCAGAATATCAAGACACTTGTTCGATTGTAATCGGTAGTTTTAATATTCTAGCGGGAATTGTAACAACTGTTGCTCAATTCTTAAAACTTAATGAATTAACAGAAAGTCATAGAATTTCTAGTATAGCGTGGGATAAATTTCATAGAAGCATAAGAATTGAATTGATAAAATCCCCAGAAGAACGCCCGGATTTAAACTATTTTATTAAGAATGCAAGAGATGAATATGATAGATTAATGGAAACTTGTCCCCAAATAGATAGCGACATCGTAGAATCTTTTAAGAAAAAGTTAACAACCGGAATAGATAAAAATGATGTTCTTAGAAAACTTAAAAACTTTAATAGACTTGTTAAACCAGAGCTTTTTAATGAAATTTTTTCTTTAAAAGATGTAGTATATAAACGTCAAAATAAGAATATAGACATAGAACAAGGGGAAAGGAATAAACTTGAAAAATTAATACTAGAAAGAGAAAATTATAGACAAAAGCATGATAAAGTAAATGATTTTATAAATAATTTTAATATTAAATATTCTAGAAACCCATCAAAAGAAGAAATAGTGTCCAATACAACAGGTGTTGAATTACCTGAACTTGAAATAATAATAAAAGAGTTATTAACATACTAAAATTTAACAAAATAATATAATTTTAAATTGTATATGTCAATATTTAATACATCTGTGAATTTTGAGTCGATACATAAAGATAAAGATAAAGACGGTTCCGGAGATACTATCAACAAATTAACCCTTACTAATGATACAGAATTTTATTTTTATATAAGAGGTCATATACGTGATTCATTTAATACAGACCGATTAAAGAATTTTGTAAAATTATTAAAATCAAATTTTAAAAATATTAAATTTATTTTGCAAACCTGGAAACACAAAGAATGTAAAAAGAGCGAATCTTACAGATATATTAATGAAGATAATACTATTATTTCAAAACAAATAATCGAAAATTATTTTAAAGACGAAGATATAACCAAACAATGTTTAATAATTGATGAGAAATCTATTGAATTAGTTGGAAAAACTCATGGAAAAATATGTCAGAATTGTCCTAAACAAGGATGGAAAAACATGTGGTATGGTATATACAAAGGACTAAATTATTTAGATGATAATTCTTCAGATATTATCGTTTCTTTTAGATATGATTATTTCAATATACCTCAAAATAGCGGAATTAATGAAAAACTGATAATAGAATTTATAAATAATAATTTAAATAGCGAATATATACATTTCATTAATTATAATTGCGAAGGAACTGATAATTTATATATGGGAAGGTGTAACAAAATCAAGACTTTAATTAAAAGATTTCATTATAATCTAGATGATATTTTAGATATGAATAAGGTCGGCAACCAAGAGCTTTTGGTAAATATTGTAGCAAATACAATATAATTGTTAATAAATTCATTATAAACGTAATAATAGCTATTAAAGTATTCACCTTAAAGTTTCAATGGTGTAAATGAATCCCGTTCTTTTTAATATATTAATTTACTAAATTTTTTTCTACTTAAAAATAAACTTTATATCATATTAATATAATCATGTCGTTAAATGATTTGCAACGACAAAAATTGCTTAAATGTATTAATATGATATATATGCAATCTGGATTTAATTCATTTGAAAACTTTAGAAAGTATAAAGAAAATAATACATGTTTTACTGGTTATAAAGCAGTTTATCCAGAAGTTCAAGTTATATCTACGTCTGATGATAAAACATACATCGACAATTTAAAAGTAATGACTGCACAGAATTTATATGATTCAAAAACTGGCAATATAATTAAATTATCAGATAAGCTATCAAAAGAATTGAAAATTTTAGAACCACCAATTAACTGGTGGGCATCTGAGAAATGGGATGGAATAAGAGCTTTATGGGACGGAGAAAAGATAATATCGAGAGGTTCTGGTGTTGGAAAACCGAAAGTATACACTTATGTACCAGAATGGTTTAAACTTACATTGCCACCAGGTATAGCACTCGATGGAGAAATATGGATAGGTAGAGGACTTTTCCAAAAAACTAGCAGACTTTCTACAATAAAACCTGGTAAAAGTTACACACAAACACAGATAAATGACATATGGGCTGGAAAAGAAAACCCGCCTGTTATATTCAAAGTATTTGATATACCAACTGAAAAATCTCCATTTGAACAAAGGATGAAGATGTTACAAACTATAGTAAAGGATCGTAAAGATTGCTGGGATCAGTTAAAATATGAAAATAAAAAAGTATTTCCTCTACAATTCACCGACCAAGTTAAAATCAAGAGCATGGAACAGCTTGTAAATTTGTATACCAAATTAACTTCAGCTGGCGCAGAGGGGATAATGATCAGAGCATCTGGATCTCCTTATGAAACAAAGAGAAGTAAATATATGTTAAAATATAAGATAAAAGAAGACGCAGAATGTATAGTTAGAGGTTATACACCAGGAGAAGGAAGATTAAAAGGACTTTTAGGTTCTTTGAACTGCGAAATCCTAAAAGATTCGAAACCATCTGGGATATTTACACAAATAGGCACAGGTCTTACAGATTCGGAAAGAGAAAATTATATAATTTCAGGTCATCCAGAGGAAATTCCAATTGGGAGTATAGTTTCATTTAGCTACATGGAGATGACAAATGATGGAGTACCGAGGCATCCTGTTTACCGCGGTATTCGCGACGACATTATAAAACAACCAGTATCAGTATCTGTTAGTCAAGTAAAGCAGATGCTTACAAAAATAATGAATAAAATAGCGGCAGCAAAAGAACAAAATTGGTCTTTTAAGGTAAAGTATTATAAACAAGCAATCGGTACTCTTAATGACACGATGGTATTAAACTCGGTTGAAGATTATATTAATGTGTTTCGAGAAAACGGTATGCAATTAAAAGACGAAGAAAATTTTAAAGCAAAAAATGGAACGTGGAAAAGTACTATACTTCAGAAAATAGACACTATACTCAAAACAGGAGAAGTTGATAATATATCAACAGATCTTGAAGCGGTAGCAGTAGAAAATTTAACAAAAGTACCCGGTATAGGACCAGCTAAAGCTTCTGAGTTATATCGCGACGAAGAAATAACGACTATTACTGAATTAAAGGAAATTTATAGTATAAATAAAAAGGTAATCAATGATAAGCAAGCGATTGGATTAGAACATTACGATGATTTACAAAAACGTATCCCAAGATCTGAAATGGATAATTGGGGGGAAATATTAAAAGATACATTCGATCAAACTCTTAAAGAACTTAATGAAACGGGTAAGCTTGTAATTACAGGTTCTTACAGAAGAGAGAAAAATGACTCCGGAGACATCGATGCATTAATTACAACAAATATTCATAACAAAGATCTTATGAATACTTTTTATACAAACTTGATAAAGAAGAATATTATATCAGTTGAAAATGTAATATCAAAAGGTCCAATTAAAATGATGGCTGTAGCCACAATCGATGAAATATACCGTCACCTTGATATATTTTATTATACGGCAGATGTATATCCATTTGCTTTACTTTTTACAACTGGATCCAAAGAATTTAATGTAAGCATGAGAAATCACGCTCTTAAATTAGGCTATTCTCTCAACGAAAGAAATTTAACCAAAGGATCTACAACAGGGAGATTAGTTAGTAAAGATGAATACATGCTTAAAATAGGCAAAGATTATCCTGAAACAGAGCACGATATTTTTAAATTCTTAGATTATAAGTTTATTGACCCAGCGGATAGGTAACCTTGTAAGTAAAAAACATGATAATTAACAAAACAAGGAATAAAATTTCAGTAATTAAAAATTTACTGTAATCTTTAGGTATCCTTAATATTCTATCATATGTAAAAGATAAAGGATATCCATAAAACATACCCTTATTTTTATCATTCTTGGTTTTATCTATATTATTGAATATAAGTTTATCATAATCTATCGTAACATTATTATATTTATTTAAAGTTAGGTTTATTCCACATTGATCGTCGTTTTTGCAACGTTTTGATGTCGTATCTTTCATTACATCTTTTAAGAACGGCATAAGGTGTTTTTTAGTTCCCATATACATACCCGCATTTGCTGGACCTCCAAAAATTCTATTATGTAAGTAATTATGTAAAATTTTTGGAAGAGGAGATGTATAAGGGTCTAGTGATACCACAATATTGTCATTAAAGTTAGTTTTATAAATTTTTTCTAGTTCTGTGATACAGAAATTATCTGATACTTCGGTATCAAAACCATCTATTACAACCAATATATCGTCATCGTTGTAGTTATTAATATTCTCAATTGTGTTTTCTAATTTTTTAAGGTAGCATTCCCATTTAGTTCCCCAACCAATTACATTTAATTCTATATTATTTTTTTTAAGATCATCTTTAAGCTTTTCAAATTTCCCAGATGAGTGAGTTGCAAATGTTATAATATGTATACCCATTTATTATAATCTTAAAATAAAAAATTACAAAAAATAACAAATATTAAAATAAAATGTATTATACTTATTATATATAATGGAATTGTTACGCGATCCAAAAGTTGAGCAACAGTTTCAAAAATTAGTAGCTAATTTTTTAGCTAAAAATAAAAATTACGATATTACCAAGTTTATCGGCGGTCTTCCGGTTACATTAGAAAGAAGTGACATGGCACATCTTATGACAAAAGGTCGCGATGATAAAAGTAAATATACTGTTACACAGAAAGTAGACGGTACCCGTGTATTAATGTACATAGGACCGGACTCTGAAACCGCAAGTGTTAAACAAAGAACTGTATGTTTTGTCGATAGAAACATGAAAATATATACAGTTCGCAACGATACACGGGATATTTTGCCATATGTAAACACTCCTGAGATGCTTTTAGATGGCGAAATTGTATTTTTTGATCAAGACGGTACTGCTCATAAGGAATTGGAATCAAGATACGTAAAAGGTGTATCCTTTATGACTTTTGACATTCTATTTGGACCCGAAAACATTGATATTAATTCTGAAAATGAAAAAATAATTGGACAAGAGTTTTCTTTTATTGTTCCAGAAGACGGCAAACTTAAGACATTTCCGTGGCAATACATAAACAGGTATGACATACTTCATAAGCTTATAATTCCCTCTAAATTTAATAAATCAGAACCAATATTAACAGGGGCTTTTAAATCTGTGAATTGGTTTAATATAGAACTAAAACCTATATATTTTCTAGAAAGTCTGAAAACTCACAGAGTTTTATACAACGAATCTAAAACTGGTTATCTTCAAACCTTGTTATCTGGTAACAGGAGAGATTTTTATAATTTTTTAATGAAAACATATGGTAAACAGATAAATATTTTTATAAAGAAGACTCTAAAGCTTGATGGCTTAATCTTTACCGCCGCCGATACGCTGTATACTATCGGTTCATGGGATAAACTTCTAACCACACAATATAAATGGAAACCATCTAATGAACAAACAGTAGACTTGCTTGTTAGAAAAGTTTCGCCTCAGGCAGCAGGACTGTTTGTATCAAAAAGTGGCAACATAGAACCTTATCAAGTAAATTACAAGCAGGTTATAGTACAAGTTCCTCAAAATATTAAAGACAATGATGTAGCAGAATTTTCTATTGATGAATCCGGTAGATTTATTTTTAAAGAACTAAGGAAAGATAAAAAGACTCCTAATGCATTAAGAACAGTTTTAAATGTTATAAATAGCTTCAAAAATCCAGTGATTATAAATGATCTTTATTACTTCTTGAATTTATCTGAGAGTTCATCAAAGGCCGAAATTAAAAAGGTTCTAGAGTATTCCACAAAGACAAAGCTCTTGCGATGTGTAGCAAATTATAAAACAATAAATCTTCTAGAATCAAAGCAATTAAATCTTATTAATGACATGATTAAAAATGTAAATGTAAACAAAGAGATAGAAGTTGAGCTACGATTTGGTATTTTAAAACAGGGTTTTAATCCAAAGATATCAAAACAATCTTTTATAGATATACTTAGAAAAGTAGAATCATTTGATTTTCAGAAAACAGTAGATGATTTTGTAGATGTATATTCTGAGAATATCCGCACAAGATATATATTTTCTAATGAATTTGGAAAGTACATCTTTTTCGATTCTATAATAAAGAATAGAATATCAAAGATAGATATAACTATGCAAAATGTAATTAATTATGATGTAAGAATAGCCATGTCTTCCGAAGTTAAAGTAAAACAATATAATACAGTCGGAGATAGTTACAGAAAATATAGATTATCATTTACAGAACCTAACGGGCTGTTTAGAATAGACTTTACAGCTATAACATCAGGTGAATATTCCGATAGAAGCTTCGTAATGAATAAAGATTCTAATGAAACATTTCAAATAGAGATTGAGTTCTTGAAGAATGATATAAATATTAATAATCTATTCAAGTTTATTACTCAGATGTTAGCTAGTTAATAAAAGACCATCTGAAAATCTATAAGTATTTTCAGGGGTATCCCATTCATCTGGCTCACTGAAAAACGTATATTCAATTGGGTTAAATTTAGTAAGTAAAATATCAATAGTTTCGTCAAATGTTTTAAACATCTCTGATTTATCCATTATTGATATTTTTCTATTTGGTACTACATTACCAGTGGCATCTCTATTGATCTTAATATTAAAATAATCATTTACAAAAAGATCTACTGGTATTTCTCTTTTATTAAAAGTGTAGCTACTTAAAAAGTCTAGACCAATACCTTCGGGTATACTTTCATTATTGTATCCAAACTTAATATTCTGTTTAGATTTTTCTAATATTTGAAGCTGAATTGTGTCTTGATACGAATCTTTGTTTCCCCATATAATATAATTACAACAAGTAGAATCTATAAATATTAGTTTTACTTGATTACTTACATCTATTATCTCATGAGAACCCTCTATTACATTTGAATACACGTCTGGATAAATCAAAATTTCGTCTATTATACTTGTGAACACCAAATTCTGAAGATCAAATAATACAACATATCTTTGTTCAAAACTGTTATTGGTTAATATTTCATTATAATATAACAAGTCTGTAATATGGTATTCATTTTTAAACTCAATATCATTAAATCTTAAAAATCCATTTAGTATAATAATGTCGTCGAATTTATTAGAAATTTGACATTCAATAGAGTTTAATTTTTCATTTATGTAAAAATTTCCATCCGGACTCAATACTAAAAAGAAGTTATATGAATCACTTGGTACTTTTCTAACATTGTATATATTTCGTGTAAATTTATTTATATTATAATATGTAAAATTATATAAATCAACCTTTCTTGGATCAAATATTGATACAAATTTGTCTGCATATTCTTTATTATATTTTTCATTTAGACTAGATACTTCATTTTTCATCAATTTTCCATCGGTCTGTATAGTAAGATCAAATCTAAAAAGATTTTTTTGTATACAATTAAGAAGTTGTTCGCGTCTAAAAGAGTTTAATCCCGGAAACGCTCTAGAATCTCTTTGAAAATCTGTACCTTTTACAGTAACATTTTTCCCATCAGAAGTTTTAACTATATATTCATTTGATTTTTTACTCAATTTTTTAATCACGGTTATCTGTTCAAATTTTCCATTTATATTAACCAAAGCGTTTGCTCCTATAATATTACTCCCTGGTATTATGATACCAGAACCAATATCTTGTTTATTTTTGATATTGTACATTTCAGCCTGTTCTTTATTTTTGGGAAAACCGGTTAGTAGATATTTTTTCATCATTTCTACAGATTCCTTTGTTTTTGTTTCGCAACAGGGATACCAAAGACCATCTGTATCTTGAACTCCTTCCGGTTTTAAATATTGGTAATTTGGATCTGGACATGTGCCTTTCCATGAATATGGATCTGGTCTCATGCCTTCTTTATAAGTTTTATCTCCGGAGTCTCGTGTACGAGTAAGTCTGCAAATTTTACCACTTGGTGCATAACCTGATACTGTATTAAATATAGAAGTTGATTTAACAGCGCTTGACAGTGTTTTTTTAAGTAAAATGTCTTGTTCAGATTCAAAAAGTTTATTAAACGAAATTGCTATATTATTAAACATAGATTGATTTATAGGAGTATAACCTTCGCCGCAAAGTCCGCGCCTAACTTGTTTATCGCTACATAAAGATAATGTCATCATTATGACTCCAAATTTGTTAATAATAGATGTTAATTTAACACCATTGGCCGGTATAGATACAAACTTAATGTATTCCTTAGACATTACTTGATTTCTTGTTAATCTACCTATAGAGTATTCCCAATCTATTATTTTAATTCCATTGAAATTTATTATACTTTCCCCGAAAGGAGAAACTTCTATCTTTGTAAAATCACTTGAAACTAAATTACCCATTGAATCAAAAGGACTTATTAAATTATCTAAATTTTCAAAATCAATTTGACTCCCCGGTTTTTCCAGTACATTTAGAGTAAATTGACCAGACATAGAATGTATATAAGATTTATCTTGTATATACACATAGGTATCGAACCCCGTTAAATTTTTAAAGTTATCATAGTTTACAGCTCCTGAATTATTTATTCTTTTAATTAGTTCATCTATTAATGTATTAATGGCTTGACTATTATTAGGAATGTTAATTAAATTTATTAGTCCGTTTTTGCTTACACGAATAGATGTTTTGACATTTTCATTCTCATAAGAAATTATAATATTATTCAAAAATTGTGTAGTTGTTGTTTTAGCAGCTAATTTTTTTGGACCTCTTTTTTTATATATACCAAAATAAGTTATATTAGTCAATACTTTTAAATTTGAGTCGATGTCTAAATTTCCATTCTCTACTATTATTTCATCTGGAATTAGTAAAATATCATTTAATTGTTCTTGAGTAACAGTTTTATTTAAAACACTGTCTCTTAAATTTTTATAATCACCTTGATACTCTACATTTTTAATAACATAGTCATTAAATCCAGAGATTGTTAAATATAAACTATCTTCTTCCGGGAAGTCACACGTTTCAGAATGATCATTCGGACCTATATTACTACAATAACTGCAATAAAGTCCTTCTTGTATCGGACCTATCGGGGGTCTATTGTATGTATCATTTATTGTTTCTGTTCCAAATACTTTTTTTTGAGATAACGTCAATTTATAGAACCCATTTTCTCCTTCATCTAGTTCGAATGAAGTTTTAAGAGAATCTATATCTATTATTTCTTCAACAGATTGTAATTTATTTATAAACATATTAACGCCATTGATCTTTGCTTCTGTTGACATATTTAAATATATATGCATATTTTAATTATTAATTTAAAAAGCATATAAAAAAATTAGATATAACTATAATAAACATGACAAAAGAAATAACAAGGTTTAATACTTTGTTAGAAGAGTTTCTTGAGAAACTTATTACAGCTTTCCCAAATAAAAAACTTAAGACTTATAGACGCGGGTTTTTAATAATTAAGTCAACATCTCCTTCTGTACCCGTTAATTTATTTATGGCCGGGTGTATAGAATATAAAAAAGAAATCATTTCAAGAAATAACGATTTTTTCTTAAAGGATAAAAAGATAAAAGAAAGAGCCGCCTCATTTGGAAACTTTACAGATGACTGTGGACTAGATTCATACTGGGATGTTTTAACCCCTGATACGAAAAAAGCAGTATGGGAATATGTTCAATCTCTTTTTGTTCTTGGCGAGATAATAATTGGAAATAATAAAGATTTATTTAATAAGTATAATTCTTTGTATGTATCAGATTATAAAAAAGAGATAAACAATCTTCATACGTCTAATTTTTCTGTAGACTTTTTAACAAAAATAAATTCTTAGTTATCTATTAAATGACAACATATTGGTTAAGCGACTTTTGCTCATTATTTAATTCTTTAAATATTAATCCCTTTTCAGGTGACGACAAAAATTTCAAATTTAATTCTTTAACGAGACTCATAATAGTAGTAACAATAGTATCTGCGCTATTATTTAATAGTCATACAAGTGAAATTTTTCTAGCAGGTGGTATTTCTTTATTCTTATCTGTTATTATATATATGTTAACATATAATTCGACCGAAATGTCTCTTGAGTTAAATAAAGAACTTAAAAGATATACACAAACTCAGCAGCCAATAGAAATTCAGCGAGAAAATTTAAAAGTAGGTTTATCAAAAATGGGAGCTGAAACTATAAATGATCATAATGTTAATGTAGAAAACAATATAACATTAGATTATTCGCCTCCGAATACCGAATTAAAGAAAAGTATTTATTTCTTCGAAGGAGATAAACAACCAAGTCGGGTAATTGAAACAAAAAGAGACCCATCTAAATATTTGTCAACGGGGAAACAAGTTCCAACTGGCACAGCTAAACAACTTCATAGTTTAATTGGTAAAAATTTACCATTTACTGGAAGAATAATTTAAAAATAAAATATAATATTAATATTAAAAATGGCAAAAACAGATCATCAGTACTTTGACAACAAGGACAGTCCTTTGATTTCTGTATCGCACCCAAGTAGATACCTAAACAAGGAAACTTCGACTCCAATAGATTACTCTGTAATGCACTCGGGTATTCCTATGCAAAGCCATCACAAAAATACAGTAGCGGGGAGTAATCTAACTCATAAATTTACAAATCATGTTACTAAACGTCTTCAACCAACGGTTGAAAAAGCTCGCACAAAAAATTTAAATCTCCACGGAGATCAAACTGGATCACATTCAAGATTTATGCAGAAAGAAACCCCTAAGCATAATACTTATTATTTAATGTGCGACGAAGAAAATGATATTTCTGATACATATTACTTACATAATAAACCTTTAATATGTAATAGAGTTGAAAAACCATTTCAAACCCCTGTAAATCCAAGCCGTCTTGGACTATTCCCATCTGATAAAAGAGTTCCTTTATCGCATGAATTGGACAACAAGAATCATAGACTAATTAGAAGGAAAAAAGATCTTAAAGAGGTTTAAAAAAATATTATATTATAATATAATAAGTATCCATCATGTGGATGTCATCAAATGTTAGAACTTTATTAGTAACCAGAGACGAGTATAATCAACTTTCTGTAAACGAAGTTGACCTAGCCGACGTTTCGCAATTTGAACAACAAGAAGAGGTATTTTTACATCCTTTGTTAATCGCGATGTCTCATTCTTTGATACATGGTTTAGATTATTCGATGGATCTAGAAGAAGAAAAAAATAAATTGACAGAGGTTGAATTCAAAAATTTAGAAACATGTGGCGATATAACAAACTGTGCAATTTGCATGGAAAATAAAAAACTAAACATTAAACTTAAATGTAATCACATTTTCTGTAAAGGTTGTATTAAAAAATGGCTAACAGAAAAATCAAATACTTGTCCAAATTGTCGAACAGAAATTTAAATTAAATATCGTAAATTATCGAATAATTTAAAATATTTGATTATAATAATAATGCAGTCATTAGTTATTGTAATAATACTTTTGTCTTTAATCGGCTTATATATAAACCTAGGAAGCGCAGTTGACATGGATCAACCAGAACTAAAACGTGTTGAAAATAAAGATCTTTCAGCCGATGAGATAGCAGAAAAAATAATGGAAGAAATAGAAGTTAAACCAGAATTTGACACAATGGGTAATTCTTTAAAGGTTGGAGATGGACTAGAATCTGAAAAACGTATAATGAATCTTAACGTGACTTCCGGTAATGCTCCGAATACAAGACCAAACAAATGGACAACGACCACAAAAAGAGAAATTGGGAAATATGGTCTAGTTAAAAATACATTATCTTATAAAAATAATTACCCATACGATGTAAATTATTTAGCAGATGTTCAAGCCAAGGATAAGCTTAGGAGCAGTGTTTCTACTTTAGCAAGGAATCCAAAGGCTGAACCACTACGTAGTCAGGTTATATTACCACAAGACGAATCTCAGTTTAAAGAAGGATTTAAATTTATGGACAGGGCGATCGCTATAATAAGAAATCAAACTGCCAATGAAAATAAAATTTTGCCAGATGTTCGCAAAATTGATTCAAATGAAGTATCGAAAAGGGCGTCTAAGAATATATACAGAGTCGCGTCCGATGAAATAGAGATAAAGACAAGACCAGATATAATGGCAGTTCATGTCGCGCATGACCATGCGGAAGTCCATTCTAAGCTTCAAAAATTAGACCCGGTAAAACATTCTATAACTCAAATGAAGTCTAATTATAATTTTAAATAAAAAAATATTTACTAAGTATTAAATGGCTAATTTACCCACGGAGTGGCAACATAATAATGGTAATTTAAATGGTCTAAATGAAAGATCTGCGATGAATAAAAAAGTACACAACACAGAAAGAGGTCGTACAAGATCTAAATTAGATAATCCTATTATTACTATACCACAGATTAAACCAATAAAAACCCGTGCAATAACAAAAGACTTTAAAGATGGAATAGACGACGATTTTAAAACAAGAAGTAGTCAATTAACAGATTCTGATTTTAAAAATATGCCACCGTTAATAAGAATTAAAGATTGTCAAATAACCAGTCATTATATAGCAGGGTTTACAACTTCAAAGAATGACTTACATCTAAGACATCGTGAATTTGAAAAAATACATAAGAAAAATGAATTTGGTTTCGATAGAACGGCTACAAAAGATATAATTGTTAAGAAAATTAATCCAGAAGATGTAGTTCATAGACCAGAACCAAAGAATAGATTTAATAAAGTAGGGTTTGAATCTAGAGAAACGGGGGGTAAAACCCCGATCGTAGCTATCCAACAAGAACGTACAAAATTAATAATAAAGCATTAATCTATAAAACTAACTATCTCATCTATAGAAGTTACTAGATTTTGTTCGAATACTGTTCTTAGTTTAATGAATGATTTTTTATTTTCAATAGAGTATTTAATTGTATCCAACGAGACCCATTTTATGTCATTTATCTCTAAAAATTTTTTATCGACTTGTATATTTGATATAAACTTTTTAGTAGACGTGAATCTATCTCTATATGATGCAGTAAAGGGTATCTTTACAATAAACATATAATAAGGGTGTCCACTTGGTGTTCTAGATGTTATACATTTTACAGCTTTATTTTTAATAAGACTTTTTAGATTATCGTAGTCATAAACTGCTCCTAGAGTTTCTTCCCATGCTTCTCTTGCAGCTGTAACTTCTGAATCATATTTATCGCTTAATTCGCATCTTCCTCCGAAATTAGACCATTTATTTTCAAAATCTTTACCGAGTAAAAAATAAGGAGTTTGGTCTATACTTTTAGAATAAAAAAGTATTCCAGCTGCATATATTATGTTATTAGTTATCATTTATTTAAAAAATATGCAGTTTTTTTAAACTCTTTAATATAAAAATTTAATTCAATTATTATCTATATATTTATGGATGATATAATTAATGATTATAGTATAAAAGGTCCTGTTAATTTATTATTTACTCGTTCGGAGAAAAGTAAAAAAAAAGAAACAAAAGAATATAATATGAGCGGTTTTGTACCAAAAATTAAAGTAGAAACTGATAAAACATCTAGACCCACTGTTAGTGTTAAAAACCCAATAAATATAGGGGGTATAGATGTGATAAAAGACTCAGATTCGGACAACGACTCGGTTTCATCTGGTAGTACAATTGAACCACAGATGACAACGCCTAAAAAACGCAAATCTAGTTCAATGAAAAGTAATTCTAAATTTAATCCAGATGATTATCAAAATTTTGTCAACAGTGCAAAAACAAAACAAAACCCGGGGAAAGACGATTCTGACTCTGAAACGGAAGCTTCGGAGTCAGGATCCAGAGGCTCAGAAGACGGGTCGGAGTATTCTGATTATTCGGATTCTGGTTCAGAAGGTTCTGTTCATCATAAGAAAAATTCAAAACTAGAAAAACAGGACGTTCTTCTTAAGCTGTTAGCCCTAGAAAAGAAGGGCATAGCTCTTACAAAAAAGTACTCTATGTCTTCTAGATTATCAGATCTTCGTTTTGAACTAGAGCTTCATAAAAATAATGCAGAAATAGATGCAAGTGTAAAATTTCAACAAAAACTCCTAATGGCAGCCGTGACTGGGTTAGAATTTGCAAATAAGAGATTTGATCCAATTGGTGCAAAACTTGATGGGTGGTCAGAGTCTGTAATGGAAAATCTAGATGATTACGAAACAATATTTGCAAGGCTACATGAAAAATATAAAAATAGAGCAGATTTGCCACCTGAGTTGCAATTAATGGTAACACTTGTAGGCAGCGCTTTTATGTTTCATCTAACAAAAGCTTTATTTAGTTCAGCTATGCCGGGTGGGCTGAATGATTTACAGAACTCAGAAATAATGAAGAATATTTCTGCAGCGATGACTCAACAGTCTTCGCAAAAACCTAGTGTAGCCGGAGTATCCACCCAAGAAATAACAGGACCTTCTATGAATTTATCTAGTATGCTTAGAGACACAGACTCAGAATCAAGTGGTTCAATTGAAACTTCAAAAGAAGTTACTATAAATCAAAAAGGAAAAAGAGCTATAAATTTGTAGAACAATTTTAAAAAAAAATAAATTATAGTTTATATAATAAATGGTGTTATATTATAAAAAAGTTAAAAAGGTAGTAGATTTCGAATCTGATGATAGCTCTGAAGAAATTTCAAAAACATACAATTCGCCAGCTGTTACAACAACACGTGATCAGGTTGGCACAAGAGCGTCTAATCAAGCACTTTTTCATGAAATTTACAAAACGCCGTTTAGTGACAGTAAAGAATTATATTATAGTTTATTAGAAGATAATTTCAATAATCTATCACCGGATGATAAATTAGTAGTAATGTATAAAACATATATACTCAGAAGTAACATTACTAATAATTATATACTTATGTGTTTGGCAATTCTTGTAATAATAGCTTTTAAGTTATACTCTAAGTAGCTTATTAATTCATATAAACTACTTTACTATTAATATTATTTATAGTGTATCTAGAATTTGTATAGAATGATTTTCTAAATTCTTCTATACTAATTTTACCGCCGTATGTATTTAAATGCAATATACTTGGAGCTGGATTTATCCTAAAATTTGGTCCAAATAATTTTCTATAAAACTGGCCAACTAAATGAATCTTATTTTCAAAAATTTTATTATTGATACAGTAAGATTTTGCACAGTTTGGAGAACAAAAATTACCAAATAATTTATAACGGTCTAAATGACTTGAATAATCAAATGGTAGAAAAAACGGAGTATTTTCAAATGTGTGATGACAGTTAAAACATCTAATATCTGTTACTTTCAGTTTTATATTTGTTACATAGGTATTATTGACGTAATGTCTTAATTGTCTACTAGAATCCTTTTTAATGTTACATGTATCTTCTTCGTCACTTGATAACTGTATTTCACAACCAGTGTCTTTTTTATTTACAAAATAGTTTTCTAAGCTCGTGTCCTGTTCTGTATCTTTATTGTCATGGACTTTAATACAAAGATTTCCAAAATTTAATGCAGCTGTGGTATATTTTTCTGAATCAATGTCTTCTGATTCTTTAAAAGTTACTTTTTCACTACCTTCTGAAGAATAATTATTTTTAAAAGGAGTTGTCTCCCATTTCTTTTTTCGACCTCTTTTCTTTTTAATAGGCTCTTCTTGTTCTGGAATAACTTCTACGGGCTCCTGAATTGTCTTTTTACGCCCCCTTCTTTTACTAGTTTCTTCCATTTAATAAATTTATTTAAAGAACCTTTATATAATATAATTAAAAATGTGGGCATTATACTCTTTTTTAACTATTACATCTATAGGATATTTTATTAACAAAATTTACAGGATCTTTTATCCATTAAAGTTTAAGTCTTTTGAAGACGAATATGTAGAAGATGAATACACTCTTCTCTGTTACAGAATAAAATTTGAAGATAATTCTACAATGAATAAATTTGAGCTTACTGACGAAGAAGTATCCGAAATTGACGAAGCTAATAAAATTAAATATATTACAATTGAGTATATGTTCAATGGGAAATTAATGAAATATATTACATATGATAAAGATATTACATTTCCCTTTTATGTGTTTAACGTTGTGGAACCAAGATTTCCATATTATCCGGAGACTGTAATTTTAAATGGAGTAGACGTCACAGACTATATTATACCGTATCTAGGTCCTTTGACAAATTTTTATAATGACAGGACGTCGCCTATAAAGTTAGAAGACGCTCTTTCAGAACATCCAGATTTTGATAGTTTTGATTTTAATAATGGAAATCTTATAATGATTTCAAATAAAACACCGCTAAATGGAAAGAAGTGTATAACAAAGGAACTTCCATGTCAGCTATTATGGAAACGGCACGCGGCAGTCGATCCAAGAGATGAACATAAATTGAAAGATTTTGAATTTGTTTCAAAAGAAGATTAAACTAATTTAAAAGTTAAATTAATTTAAACCCAAATAATGTCTAATAACGAGATTTTATTTAGGTTTAAAACTGTTCAAACAAATGCTATAAGAATTCTTTTTGAATCTTTAAAGAATATTCTCTCAGATGTTAATTTTAAAGCTGATTCTACCGGATTAAAGTTGACAACTATAGACGGAACACAGAGTGCTATAGTGAATTTACATTTAATGAATGATAAATTTGAAGAGTACATTTGTGAACGTCCTGTAAATATTGGCATGAATTTATTGTCTGTTTTCAAAATATTAAAAGGAATTAAGCATACTGATACAATATCCTTTACTATATACAATAAAGAGGAGAGTAGTATGTTTATTCAATCACAGAACAGTGATAAAAAGTCTACTATAACTAGTAAGATTAAACTTCTAGATATGGATGAAAAGATATATAATATACCAGATATTATATTTGAATCTTATATAACAATGCCGTCGTCTGATTTTCAAACTTATATTTCAGATCTTGCAAATATTTCATCTGAGATAGAATTTATTTCTAACGTAAATAATTTAACACTTAAGTCAGTTGGAGATTTTGCAGAGCAAATAATAACTATCAATGAAACAAATAATGACATTTCTAATTCAGAAGAACAAGTCGGCGTATACAACATTAAGTATATACAACTATTCACAAAGTCTACAAATTTATGTGGTACAGTAGAAATATATCTTAAAACTGGATATCCCTTGACTATATTGTATAATGTTGCTAATCTCGGTCAGATTAAATATTGCCTAGCTCCTAAAGATTAGGATGTTTAGATATATCAAGTTTTATATCAACGTCGTCAACATTATAACATGATCTGCACTTACATTTAGTGTAAATTTTTATTAGAATGTCTTTTATATAAACATAAGCGGTTTTAAATAAGTAAGAATTCTTAACTAATTGTAGAACCATTTTAAATTGTTCTTCATCTAGATCTATTTTGAATTTCTTATTTAAAACTTCATCTATTGACAATATAATTATATTTTCAAATGTATCAGAACTAAAGTTTGAATAGTATTTTTTATTCTTTTTAAGAAATTCAAGTAAATTTAAAGTAAGAGGTAAATAATCTATTTTACCATCTTTTAATTCTTCTTCAAATATATCTAATAGACCATTTATTACTAGAATTTCCATAAGCCTTTTATAATAGGGCTTTGATCGAAGAGTGATTATTACTTGCTGCAATTCTGACATCTACTGATTACTTAATAAATAATTGTAAAAAAAAATATATTTAATTAAAATAAAAGAACAATGAAGACTATAATGTTTCTTGGTCTCGCTGCTTTAGCTGCGCTTGTATTTTTACTGCTTATATCAAGCGAGCTTAAAAATAAGCGTACTTTTTCTCCTGATATTAATTCTCACGGTAACCCCGTTGCCCGTAAAAGTATGGAAGAAGATGAATTAGGTAAAGTTATTTACGACGAGTTACACGAAGATCCTCATCTAGAAAAGGGTCAGGATATTATTAATCCTCTATATACACAAGGTGGTCGCGGTACCGTCACCCTCAACTCCACCCACGTAGAGGATCTAAATACCGAGAGTTTAACAGAACTAACATCTGGACAGCAACACTACAATTCGTATACTATGAAAAAGGATAGCATCATCCAGCGTCCGCAATATATGAGACATCAAGATAAGGCATGGGAAAAAGACGAAGAAAATCATCATGTTCTTTCTGGGGCTCACCACTCGCATCTTCCGCAAAACCACGTGGTATCTAACCGTCATACTCGCCATCCAGCTGCGGCTGGTCATTAAATATCTCTGAATGAATATACATCTAATATCTCGGATTTCTCTTCTTTAACTTGTTCAGTTTTAAATAAAACAGTAAATTTTTTAGATTTATAAAATGAATGTCTTTTTCTATTCCAATTATTGAATACAGAAATACAATCATTTATGTCTATTACGAGAGCTGAATTTTGATTTTTTCTTCGAAGAATTCTTCCCACCGCCTGTTCTACATTAACTTTTGGTGACGCTAAAATAAGAGTATCCAAAGACGGATTATCATAACCTTCTGATGCCATTTGATATGTTGCTATTATTATTCTGCATTCATTAGATTTTTTAAGATTTTCTTGTTTCATACCCCCATAATATATCCCAACTGAATAGTGTTCTTTCAATTGTGTATGCATAAGATCGCAATGAGATTTACGATCCGTAAGTACAAGTATTTTTCTATTACAGTTGTAACACTCTTTTATTAATTTTATAATATATTCCGTTCTTGAATTTATCTCTGTTATACTTGTAATACTAGCCGGCGAATTTACTTTACCATTCGGAAGATATTTTATCGTAGTTTCTTGATATTCATTAAAATTATAAATGTGTATCTCAGGTTCTATTATAAGCAATTGTACATTAACGGCCGGCTTAAATAAAAACCATTCAAGTACAAATTCCAGTTTATCGGCTCTTTTAAGCGTTGCGGAAAGTCCTAAATTATAATAAGATCCTATTTTATAAAACGCATTTGAAAAAACTTTACTACAATAATGATGAGTTTCGTCAAATATAGTAAAGGAAAAACAATCAAATAAATTACAATCGTAGTCTTTCATAGAAATACTCTGTATCATTCCTATACATACGTCCGGTTTAGTGTTAATCTTAGAACCCTGGATTATACCAGGTTTTATACCTAAAAATTTAATTATTTGTTCAGACCATTGTTCAAGAAGCGATTCTTTGTTTACTATAACCAGTGTTTTAACTTTCAATAAACTAGCTATATAAAGACTTGCAAAAGTTTTCCCCCATCCTGTATATAAACATGCTATACAAGAACCGTTTTTAATTATAGATGAATGTATTTCTGATATTACATTTTTTTGATACTCTCTTGGCTCTGTGTTTGTATTTATATTAGCAGGCGTAATTTCATTTAGTATTAATTCTCCTTCTTTGTTATAATATCTTGGGATGTGCATAGATTTATTAGATATTTTATACATTGTGTAACTAGTTGGAACGGGTGCCCCCGGTATAAAAGGAACAACTGTTAACTTTTTTTTAATTTCATTATTAATAGAAACTTTACGTCCTTTCATATTAATAATAAATTGTATTTTAGTTTTAAATTAAATTAACCTTCTATACAACCGGTATAAACATTCTCTAATGCATATGTTTGTAAATATTTCATAAATTTTAATAAAGATTGTTTTGTTATTTTCGTAAGAGGCTTATTATCTGTTAAAAGAGAAACTGTTTCGCTATTAAATTTTTGTTCACTGTCTTCTAAATTCCATACTTTAATTTCATTTATTATAAATTTAGTAAGCTCTGAATTTTCTGGTTCTTTTATGATATCTACCCAGAACTGCAAAGCTGTATAAATATTTTTGGCATATTGTCCGGGATACAATTTATATTTTGTATTATGTAAATTTAGGTATATAATAGCAGCAAATGTTTGACAAAAATGTGCAGTACCTTTTATTTGAAAATTAAGACTATAAGAATCATTAGCAACTTTATTTTTAACAGAATACCAATGAGAACCGTCAAAATATAAACCATCTGGTACATTACCTGTTTTTACATCTGCTTTAGTTATTCTTTTTGAAACCGGTAATGTAAATTCATCTCCATTAGTATACCTTCCGACGCGATTTTTTACATCTAAGATTATAAACGGTTTTGTTACGCTAGGTGCATCGTTTAATACAGAATTTAAAATATCAGGGGATCCAAATATATCAACTATCCAGTGTAAATCGTCGCAACTTCCTCGTGAAATTTCTTTTCTCTTAGGCATTACAATTATATTTATATATATATATTTATCCTTTATTTAATTTTAATTTAAAATAACTCAAATGATTTAACCAACCGTCTTTAGTCTCAAATCCCCATTCTTTGTAACTTTTAGATGGTATAAATAATGTCCAACATTCTTTAACATTAGGATCTAATTCTATTCTATGAAAACAATTTGCGGTACAATAACGATAAGTCCATGGTTTTCTCCAAAATTTACCTTCGTGTGTATGCTCCCAATATCCTCCTCTTAAAATTATAGTTCTAAAATTCCACGGGTGATCATGCAACTCATCGGGGTCTGATTTTAAAAATCTATGTAAAAATACATTAAATGGAAAATTTTGCCTATGTTTTAAAAATATGTAATATCTTTCTAAATAAGGGTCACCGTTTAGCCTATCATAAATTATACGTTTTCTACCAAGATACTCCATAATTTTAGCAAAAAGTTCGTAAAACATTATTAATAATAAATTATATTACATTTTCTTAAATAAAGTATTTTGATTTATCCTTTACTTAATTTTTTTCGAATCTGTTCTTTTTACTTTCTTCTTATTTTTTCTTGTTTCATTTTTCTTTTCAGATTTCTTTTCAGATTTCTTTTCAGATTTCTTTTCAGATTTCTTTTCAGATTTCTTTTCAGATTTCTTTTCAGATTTCTTTTCAGATTT